>Ga0209489_103895_pt1 | contig 28411 bp, 17 predicted proteins | sample SiratrowhiteBW_FD_187527 | JGI IMG/M metagenome (GOLD analysis project Ga0209489, IMG submission 187527) | Root nodule microbial communities of legume samples collected from California, USA - Siratro white BW (SPAdes) (version 2) | ecosystem: Host-associated > Plants > Roots > Nodule | place... | reverse complement strand
ACATCGAGCCAACAAATTATCATAATTACTCCACTTCACAATCGGTTTCGGGTCAACAACCTAATATCTCCCATTTAAAGATTTTCTTAGTGTATTGTATATGTTCCAATTACACCACAAAAAAAAAAAAAAAAACTATGATGAGTTCTTAAAAAGAATCCATAATATGGTGGACAAGAATCTTCCTATCCATAACTACTAAAGTATCTTGAATCATTAACAAGATATTTATTTACAACTTAATTTGTTGATTGTTACTTTGGTGAATAAAATTTTTCCAACAAATTAGGGAAGAAAATAAATAGTTAGAAAAATATATTAGTTAGAATGAATTATCATTATTTCATGTTTAATCTTGTACATACTAATATTAATTGAATTTAAAAAAAAATAGTTTATTGGAAAAGCTTTATCAACCACTAAATGTATTTATTGACCCAAAAAGAGTGATTAAGTCATATGTACTCCTTGTCAATGCTCCACTTAAAATGCATGTTCCAATAGGATATTTTAATACTTGTTATCCACTAGTCAAAAGATGAAATCATCAACTTGAAGGAATCCTACTAGATTGGTAAAACATTTCTTATTAGCTCTACAGAAAACAAAAACGTCATAAGCATAAAGAACATGAATAGGAAAATTCTTTCCTTTTAAGACCAATCATAAGAAGAATCTTATAAGAAAAAACCAGCTTAGAAAGTCCTCTAGTAAGAACTTCTTCAGCCAAATAGAAAAGAAAGGGACAAAGGATCCCCTTGATAAACACCATATCCACAATTAAAATAGCAATCATATTATCCTTGATTCTCTTAGAAAGAAAAACTTATTTCAAAATAACATGAATCCAATTGATAAAGGTAGGGTGCAAACCAAAGTAATGCATAACCTGCAACAAAAAAGTCCAACTAAGAGGTCAAATGCCTTAGAGATATCAATCTTAATAGCAATATTACCACCCTTAACTGTTTTAGACAACATATTAACAACCTCAAAAGCAATACATATATAATCTTTAGTTTTTTGTCCTTTGACGAACCCATTTTTATTACGAGAAATGACTATACTACAAACATTATCGAGCTTGTCAACCAAAATTTTAGAAATAACTTTGAACCTAAAACTTGCTACTACAATAGGCCCAAAGTCCTTAATAACATCACACCGTGAACCTTAGAAATAAGTAAAATAATACTGGAATTCATGTCATGAAGAATTCAACTCTGAACAAAAAAATGGTTAATCACAACATAAAGATCAGAAGCAATAATGAATTTTAGTCAACATATCATTCTAGATTAACCATAAGAGGAATGTAATTACAAATCACAACAGAAATTTGATCTAAAGGCATAAGAGAAGAATGTTCAACATACATATTCTTACAAAAACTGAGAATAAAATCAGAAATCAAATAAGGATCGTCATGACAAAATCATCAACCACAAGCTTATGAATACCACTAACATTATGTCCTTTTCTGACCATAGAAAACAAAGTTTCTATCCCCATCAGAAAACTAGTTCATGTGATCAGTCCTTCTAAAGAATAGATTGACAGTCCAAAGATTTGTTTAAGACCTCAGAGATAAGTTTTTTTTGAGCTAACAAATTAAAAATGTCAGGAAAATAAGCAATATCAAGTTGAATAGCCATTATATTCTTTTGGTTATCCTCAACAACCTCGTTATGAATATTGCCAAAAAGATATTTTTATTCCAATCTTTAATTCCTTTTAAAGAAGAAGCATAGGAACACCAATATCCTTACTAGACGAAGAAGTCTTATCTAAAGGAAGTAAACCATCATGCTGCAATCACATTTAAAAAAAAAAAATCTGAAAGAAAAATATCTAACAATACAACATCAAGCAGTAACAGTTGATTATGATACACAATAATTATTCATTTTATAAACACAAATATAGTTATATTTGACAAAAATTCTATCAAGCTTCGTATCAACTTTATGTGTACCCAACCTACCACTAATCTAAGTATAGAAATAACAAAAAAAAAAGAGGGACACTATATTATTAAAATTGACCCAGTTACTAAACTCGTTAGTAAAAATCTGGTTAAGAGAATTGTTTCCTTTATATTCACCAGCATAAAGCCCAACAATAAAGCGTCCAAGATACACCAAAATCCTTGTAATTAAACAAATCATTCTAAAAAAACGCTCTCTAATATGAAGAGAAGAAGTATAAATTCTAGCAAATGAAAAAAAAAACACTTTATCAAAATATAGAGTGAAACTTTCAAAAAGGAGAAATTAACATCACAAAAAACACCAAATATTTGTACTTATAAATAAAATATTTTTATTTTAAAGCTTGTTTTAATTTGTATATTTTTATCTATTTTACATTCTAAGTTTATATTTTCATTGTTATTTGTGAGATAACTCTTTTATGCCGTTTATTAACTATTTAAATATATCTTAATTTCACATAGAATTAGTCCTTGCAAGTTGTGGGTTAGGTTAGTTTAGTTCCATATTTTGAAATCTCCGATAAGATAAATATTAATTTTTGCCTTAAGCTTGTGTGCTTAAGTCGTAAGTCGTAACGAGTAATCTATATGAGTACGAAGTTCCATGTCTGTTAAATCTTGTTTGAGTTCAGAGGTGATGGTTAGCAGGAGCATGAGCAACGTATTCCTGAAGCCCCATCTCATTCCTCTTCCCTCAAAATTCTTGTTCCCAAACACACTCAAACCCTCTCTTACTCTTACCCTCACAACCACTTTCTTCATCCCACACTTCTCCACAACCCCTCTCTCCTACGGACCCTCCCTCCGCAAGGGCACCATCCCCTCCCACTCCCAATCCCAACCCTCTCAAAATCAAAACGACGCCGTCCTCCGAGAAGAAGCCTTCACCCGCGTCTTCCTCATCGCCGCCCTCCGCGTCCCCTCCGCCGAATGCTTCGCCCTCGAGAGCCGCCTCCGCGGCCACCTCCTCAACTGGCCCCGCGTCCGCAACATCGCCCGCGTTCCCGGCGACGACCTCGACCCTAGCCTCGCCCCTCTCTTACCTCAACCAACTAACGCTGACGGCGGATTCCAAAACGAAGAAGAGAGAACTCTCGTCTCGGTGCAGCGCCGGATCCATGGCAAGGCCGACGGAGATGGCGAAGCTCTGAGCCCCGTTCTGTACCGCGACGAACTTGTAAGGACGTTCAACTCGCGCGGATTCGTGAAGTTCCGCAACCTCGAGAAGATTTCGCGGCCGAACAGGCATAAGAGGAGGAGGAAGGAGAAGGAGAAGGAGAAGGAGGCGATGGAAGCGGAAGAGGGTAGGCGCGTGGGGCAGAACGGTTTTGCCGTGGTTGAGGTTGTTGAGGAGGAAGAAGAAGATAGTGTTGGTATGAGGAAGTTACTGGGAGAAGAGTTTGGGAGTAGCAAGTGGAGGGGCTCGACGAGGTTGCTGCTTCTGGACGAACGCTACGCGGGTCGCGGTGCGGAGGAGTTGCCCGAGGCAATTAAGGTGTTGCCTCTGTTCTTTTAGTAGTCACTCTTTTCTATTCTGTGAGTTTTCACTGTTTGCATATACTGTGCCAATTCTGGTTTTGTCTCTGTGATTCGTTTTTCAACTTTCTGTGTACATTAACGAAGAAAAGAGATGATTATAGTTATACTGACGTTTGAATAAACATTTTAGTAAACACTACTGGGAGAAGAAGAATCAGAATGAAAAGTGAAATAAAATTGTAAAATTAGTTTAACCATAAGCTAAAAGTCATTAACATTCTTTAGAGAAGCTGATGCGAGGGAACTTTTACAAATTAATTTATGTATAAACTAATTTTAGTTTATGAAGATACTCATTTTCAATATTATTTTATTGTCTTAAAAGTATAATGAAAATGTTTATCGAGACAGGTTCCAAGCATGTTCAAATCATAAATGTGATAGGTGCTGTTGTTGGTACAGCGAAGTTCCTTGTAAATGCTTTAGCATTGAATCAGGGAAGTCATATTTTCTGTTTTCAAAGTCGACTAGATTTAGTTGTGTTTAGCCATAATGTAGCTTCCCGTAGGAAATTTTCCGAGAGTTGCGTGGGTTCTAGTCTGTCATTCATTTGAATGTAGGTATGTATGGTCAAAGAGCAATCATATTTCCCGTAGGAAATTCGATGATTATTAGTAATAAAGGAGGTATCCAATCCACAAATATGCAATATATTGTGATGTTATGGTGTACGGTAAAACATCTGAAATCATATTGGTTTAACTATCATGACCTTTTGTTTGACATTCTTTTTAGCTTTTGCGACTTTACTCAGGTTATCTTGGTCTTCATGTTAGTTTAGGGTTATTTTGGCAGAAAGCTTATATTGTTTGTCCTTGAAGTCCATGGTACCAATTTTATTTTACGGCTCTTCTACATAGTGGTAGGTCAAAGGTGAAGTTACCAAACTATATTTAGTTTAGAATTTTCATTAGATACTATACTATTGAGTATTGGCCTGATGTTGGATATCTTCTCGCTCTTTCATGTTCCATCTCTTAGTTTAAAATGGGATCAATCACAATTATATGCATGTTTTTCTTATTATTGAATCTTCAAAATTGGTTCTATATGTGCTTTTGGCATTTAATATTTCATCTAATAACGTATATTTTCATCCTGTCTTCAGGCTGTTTTGAAGGAGTATGCAGAAAAGAGTACAACGTTGACCCCTGAGCTAGTTAGATGCAAGCTGACACTATTCTATGATTACTGGCAGATGACTGAGGTACGAGGACACATTGTTATACACGTAATCTGGGTTTTGGTGTGCATCTAAATTTTTCTTTGTGCATGTCATTCTTTCTCTCTCTGCACGTTTCACAGTGTTGGTCTATCAGAATAAAATGAACTTCTCACCCGTATGATTTGCTTGACTTGACATTTACTTCTAATCAAAATAATATGACCATTAATGGTCAGTCTAAATTCTTGGAGTGCGACTTATATTGTTGGGGAAACTTTGCTTAATGCCAATTGATTTTACTTCTAATTAAAATATGGAATTTCTGTTTCATTCCGTGTGGCTATCTTTTAACACAGTTACAAATTTTTGTAATCTTTTGAAGATTGGGTTTTAAGTTACAATGTTTTATAGATATGGGAAGTCTTACAATTTTTTAAGTGAAATTTTAGTCTAACTTAACTTCACGAGACCCGATTGTAAGACGAGTTTTTCATCCCACTTTATATATTATTATTATTATTATTATTTGACCGTATCTCTAATCGATGTGAGATATCCAATATAATTCTTAGAGGCCAACTTACATATTTGGAGGAGAAATTTCACTTAATTTGATATGGTATTAGAGCTTACAGCCCGTCTTGGTAGTTGCCTATTCTTTGATACCTGGTTTGGTAAGCATTTGTGGAGGGGTTATTGGGAAATCTCACATCACTTGCCTTAATTCTTGGAGTATGACTTATATATGTGTTGGGAAACTTTGCTTAGTGCCATTGGTTTTAGGATAAACTTTGACATGGTATCATAGCCTATAGCTCATCTTGGGTCCACATCATCTCCTGACTCAATTCCTAGAGTGCGGCTTACGTATTTGTTCAGCACCTTCATTTAATGTCAATTGGTTTTAAGATAAAATATGATATATATCAACAGTTATTTCTTAAATTTAAATTCATATTCACGTATGCAACAAAGAATTTTTTTTTGTGACCAGTTTTACATGTTTGGTGTTCTTTATTCAACTTCAAATTGTGAATAAAATAAAAAAAATTATCAGGTCTATATCATTGTTGCAGGTCTTGGAGACCTTGCTGCCTGCGGGTATGATTGTTCCTTCTGCTTTTGAGACTGTCGGTCATATAGCACACCTAAATTTGAGGGAGGAACATCTACCATACAAGATGCTAATTGCAAAGGTTTTTATTTTAGAAATAATTTTGGTAATCGCATCAAATGTGAAATGTATTGCAAATTCTTATTTGAGTTAATTTATGAAAGGCTACTTTCATATTCAGGTTGTGCTGGATAAAAATAGGTCAAAGATACGAACGGTTGTGAACAAGATTGATTCCATTCAAAATGAGTATAGGACCATGCAGCTTGAGGTTTTAGCTGGAAACCACTCTCTTGTGACTACAGTAGTTGAGAATGGAAATCGCTTTCAGGTTGACTTAGCAACAGTGTATGCTCTTATTTCCATCCCTGACCACATAGAAGGCTTGATTTACTAATTGCTCAATTAATGTCATTTCATGAAAATTGTTTGATATGGTCTAGGCATAACGTTAATGATTCTCTGATAGTATTTCTGTTTGTGTAACACTGGTGAAACAAGTATATCCTTACCCGATCTGAAATCTATGCGTAGGCTAGGAATCTTAGTAAGTAGGTTTATGTCTAACTCAATCTTATAAAACCGATTTGTAAGGTGAGGATTGCATCCCACTTATATATTATAATTTGACTAATTCCTAGCCGATGTGAGATTTTCAACATATTCTCTCGTGCTAAGGAATGAACATCTTGAGCTTGAGATTAAATATTTATCGGTGGTCTAACTGGAGCCTGATAATGGTGCATAATAGTCCCAAAAAACTGATTAAGATAGGCTCTGAATGACTCTAACATTATCTTATTAGGTGGATTTATGCTTAACTTAACTTCACAAAATTGACTTATAAGGTGAGGATTACACCTCACTTTTGTATTATAATCTGGACTAGTTCCTAGTCAATTTGAGATCTTCAATAGAACCATGTGATAGGTAGGTATCAGCAAGAAAAACTAAAATGAAGGACTTATGCATGAACATATTTGTATTACAATGACATATTAGAATCAAAGATTCTGGTATATTTTACAAAACAATGGTATATAAATGGAAAAGACTGACAATTCCCATTCCAAACCTAATTCCAGCCTATCTTGTGCATCTTCTGTGGTTTATATTCTCTCTCTCTCCACAACAGACCCACCACATGCACTCCCCTCATGCTCTGCTGCTAGGTTTGCAGTTACTTAATATTTTCCCTATCTCCCCTAAAACTGACCAGGTGCATCACATCTTTTACCTCTCCTTACAACATAGTCATCTTGGGCCTTGGGGCTGCATCACCTTTAAGAAATGTAGATTTTGACTTTATGTTGAAAAGTTTTATGAGGGATTTTCTTTGGCAGGCACTGGTATTTGGTGGTCCTATGCATTATAGACATTTACATTTTAGATTCTCCCTTTCTTTCTACTCATTCACATGTAGTTTAGTTTGTTAATATAGTTATGTGTAGTGATACATTTACATGTATCTTTCTGTTTATAAAAAAAGTCTTATAACTGTAAATTTTAGACCGTGTCATGTGTACACCAGTATATGTTGTCTCAATCTGTCTTATTGTCCATGTGTTCTGCATCTCTTTCCTTTAAGTTATTGCTAAAGACAGACAACTCTGTGCACTTCATAATGACAGAAATGATGTTTTCTAGATGTTATGACATATGTATTGTTGCTTTTCTGGATACTGAGAATCAGTTTCCCCCCTTCAATGCATATAATTAGTAGAATTATGTGTCAGGACTATCAGTTGAAAGGTACTCGGTGAGCCTTTGTTGTGACCTCCAATATTCTCTGTATTCCTCTTTTAGTTACATAATTCTTCATATCAAGAATCAGGCAAGAGAAAGCCCTTCTTGTTGTACTGGTTATTCACATGGACTTGACCTTTGAATCTTTGATCTGTAAGGAAATAATTGTAAGAACAAATGTTAGAAACCCAGAAATTGGTTGAGTTTTCAGAAAATAGTTGAGAAACAGAGAAAGGAGAAGGAAAGTGAATGCTTTATCAGAGTTTATTGAATTACTGAGAAATAACCCTTGTGAGGGAGAATTCTCCTGTCTAGTATTTCGCCTTCATGTAGGGTTAGACTTTTCATGGTAGTGCTAATGCTCAATTTTCAAATGATAACGAAAAACTAAAGAATGATCGTCTACAGTTTCCTAGTATTTAAGCTAACCACCCAACTAAATTAGCAACTAACTACTTGCCTTATTTACTCTATTTTTTTTTATGCGCAGCTCCAAACAGTATACAAGAAATGCTTTGGAAGTTTGAAATGTAATTTGTTTCGTAAGTTTGTTTGAGAGAATTTCATTCATATTAATTTATAACAAGTGGAAACATAAGCCCTGTCGTGAATACAATTAAAAATTTTGATGTAACTTTTATTTCAATGAAAAATAATTACCAAGACATAAAAAGTAAAATTGTAATAAAAATGTGTTCAAAAAGTAGCTATAAAAATATTTTAATTTTTATTAATTGTTATAATTATACAATACAAACGCTTTCAATTTTTCATCATGATTGTTCATTATGGATAGTTTCTTGTAGATCATGGAAATTTAAAAAGTTGGTCAACGAAGATAAGGATATGAAGGGTAAGAGGCAAAAAAATGTATATACAAAAAACAGTTACAAAAATTAATCCCTGTTATTACTTGTTATAGATTACAAAGACATTATCTGTTTTGATTGATTTAGTACCTTTCAAGTATAGGTAGACAATGAGCCAAAATCTTATTTAGGAAGGTATGATTCTGTATTCGGAAGTTTTTAATATTAATTCCAGATTAGGAAATTGTAGGGTATGGTCTTACGTTTTAGTGTTAGATGAGCCATGTCGTTAAAAAGCAGTTATGGTGGATTGTGATGGCAGATTTCTAACCAGTTGTCATTCTATGACAGATTTCATGTCATGCCCATACCAGGAGTAGCTACCATGGAAGAAATGGTGGAAAGATGGGTTAGGATTGTTTGACCCGATCCAACCCAGTCCTTAATTAAAATATCCCCTAGAAACCAAATCCATACCCCAAACGTTAAACAAAAACTTAAACTGCTTCAGTAATAGGGGGCATTGATAGCCTAAAATCTAGTTTGGACAGATACGTTACTTTACTGGTGGCATCAATAGTTCAAAATAGGAGCCAGCTGGGTTAAGTCGTGGCACTTGGGCTACTATGCTCTTAAATAGATAAAGTTGCGCCCTTATTGACTATACTTTTTGGTCTAGTAGTAAACGCTCGATCTAATAATTGGTATCAGAGCCAATGTCATAATTTCTATTCTCACTGGAGCAATTGTTGAGGGGGAGATTGTTGTGGGTAGCATCAATTGTCCTATGGCAGAGGACAAATTGGTCAAGTAACAATTGAATCGTGGTGTTTGGGCTGTTACACTCTTAAGTAGAAAGAGATGTATCCTAACTATTGGTTATAATTTTTGACCTAGTGGTAAACGTTCCATCCAACAGATACTATTATGTTTATGTTTTAGGAAGTTATTAGGCAGTTATATGTTGTGATGTAACTGCTAGAGTGACATACATGTTGTCCTACAGATTTGTAAAAGGCATTAGATTGTTATTCCTTGTGTTTTAAAGGTGGAAACTCCTTGCTAGGGATCCTTTGTACTCAATTGTGGCCTAAAAGTAAGATCATTTGCATTATTATTCTGTGTTTATTTATTGAGTCAAACGCTAGATAGGTTTCTTTGACTCACTGGACCGCAATGTTGTTCAATAATGGTTATAGCGATGTAATAACACTAATACGGTGTTTTTGACCCCTCTGCCATTGGCAACTTGTGAATTGAGGCCAGCTATGCGTTGCCAGAGGCTGTGTGTTTATATGGCAGAACTTTGGCCTTCGTCCATCCGTCATGGATAACCTTACTGGACCTACAGTGTTACAGTATTGCATAAGTCAGTCACTCGTTGCACCTTTTGTATATATTGATTATTGTGATGAAATTTCATTCAATGAATATGGAATCTAAAATCAAAGGTAAATTAGTATCTATTTTTTTTTTTTCTCAAATTTCAAAACATGCTCAGGAAATTAGGTAAAAAGATAAATGCAAGAGTATGAATGATCACTTTTGTTTCTGTTTCTGTTTCTTTTTGGTGCAGATATTGGAGTTCTAGGCTTGGAACTGAACGACTAAGGCTTCTAAATGGTTTCACACGGAGAGATGTTGTCTGTATGTGCCTACCGTTAATAAGCCTACTTATGTTATCACCACTTTCAATTTCTTTTAATTATTGTCTTTTTGATAATGGAATCTAGATGGTCAGAGCAATCTAATGTCAGATGTTGATGAGTGATAAAAATTGACAACGCTTTGGTTTGTTTGCTCTGAGTTGGAGTTTAAAATAAAAAAAAAAAAAACTGTTAAGAAATTTGAGTATATGGACATATATTATCATATCTGAATCTGATCATATTTTATGTTATCCTTTAGGATTAATTTTCCTATTTTCCTTTATATTTGGATTGGTTTCCATGTTTCCTCGTCTAATGATTTGTTTCCTTGTTTAGTTAGAAGGACTATACTTAGTATAAATAAGAGTCAGTTCTCTAAATGTATGAATGAGATTGGTGTAAAATGCTTGGAAATGGAATATTATCCAATGGGCATTTTATGTTGTTTCACAACTTTTTGGTTTTGGTTCGAAAAGTGCCCACTAATGTCATTTTAGTCTTTGGTTACCACATAATTTGTAGTCTACGTGCCTCTTGTCCATAAGAGATTAGTTAATTTATTTGTATGATATCATTTAGACAAAACTTTTCAGATATTATTCATAGAGTAGCAATTGCTCTTAAATAGAATACGAAGACTTGATAATTGAAAATCCTAATCTATGATGGATATAATCAATCCCTACAATTCAGGATCAATGATCCCATGCTATAAATATAAGATATACTGTCAGCCTATTAATCCTCTTGATCATGGAATTAATTAAATATCCTAATTATGTAATTAACACTATCCAAAGCAATATTAACTACAACATAAATCATAGGATTTTGACACTTCCCCTCAAGTTGGTGAGTGGATGTCATCCATTCCCAACTTGCCAACAATAGACTGAAATGTAGCACTTCTTAGCCCTTTTGTCATTACATCTACAAGTTGATTACCAGGGGATACAAATGGTGTACATATTGTCCCATTATCCAACTTCTCCTTTATGAAGACTCTCTCTACTTCAACATTGTTAGTTATATCATGTTGCATTGGATTAGGTGCTATATTTATTAACGACTTGTTATCACAGTACAATTTCATAGGCTTCTTCCAATCAATGTTTAGATCTTTTAAAATTATCTTTAACCATAGTATTTCACAAATTCGGAAGGTCATGGCTCTAAACTCTGCCTGTGCACTTCATCTTGCCACAGCATTTTTGTTTCTTGCTCCTCCACATGATTAAATTTCCTCCAAGAAAAGTGCAATATCTAGAGGTAGATCTTTTGTTGGCTATAAAACATGCATAGTTATGTGGACTTTTAAGATCATTTTATTCCCCTTTGTAAATAGAATTCCTTTTCCAGGAGTTCCTTTCAAGTACTATATCTATTGATCTACGGTCCGTCGTGCTTGTTTCTTCCAAGATATATAAAGCATATTTCCTTTGAGAAACTATAATGCTTTCCTTTGATTGAGTCACTTTAATGCCTCAGACATATTTCATTTGAGAAAGTATTTGAGACATGATGTCTCAGACATCCAAGATCTTTGGATTGAAAGTGATTGCATTAGTGTTCCTTTAGTTGTGAGATTCTAGTAACATCATTTCCTGTAATGATTATGTTATCAACATACACAATTAATTAAACACATCATCCATAAGAGTTGTGATAATAAAAAGCTAAATGATCTGTCTCATTGCGTTTCAGCTTAAATGTTTGAACAATGTGATTGAATTTTCCAAACTAAGCATGAAGACATGAGGAGATTGCTGGAGAACATAGAAGGACAGATGTCATTTACAAACCAAGTCAAACAACCTTGAGCAACAAGTCCAAAATGTTGCTCCATGTAAATTTCCTCTTTTAGGGTTTAGGGTTTAGTTAATTGAGTTAAGGAAATTAGATTAAAAGGACAATTAGAGACAAGAACATGATTTAGGTTCAAAGAGGGAGAAAGGGAGATTTGACTTTGGATCCATTGGAAAAAGTAATAATATGAGGAATTTTTTGGATGAGAAATGGAAGAAAATAAGGAAACATTACTAGAAATGTGACTAGAAGCACTTGAATCAAGTATCCGTGGACTTTGACACTCAAGGTTTGAGAAATGCACGCTTTTGACAAAATAGATAGGGTGAAAGATTGTGCTTGGCTGCCGGATTTTAATTTGAGATATTCCTAATATTTTTCATTACTAAATTGTGGTTCAACCTTATTAGAATGAAAGGTGTTTGTTCTCTTGTGAGGAAAACCGTATAAGGAGAAACAAGTATTCTGAGTGTGGCCAATTCTCCTACCAAAGGAGCATAGAGGACATTTGCATTCACTTTGAGCATCGGAAGGCACATTGAATGAGGAATCCACCAATAATCAGAATTTCAGCAACAGTAGCAAACCAATAACTACTTGCAACCAACAACTTCATTCGCTCTCAAAATGAAATGGGTGCCAATAGTCAGAAACAGCACTATACACCTGGCAGCCAGTGCCAACTGTAAAAGACAACAAACAGTGGTGGAGGAAGAGTATGAGAGAGAGAAGATGAAGCCCAAGAAAGGGAAGAGATAAGCCTTTCAGCCAAAGCTGAAAACAAAGAAACAAGGGTTGAAACAGAGACAAGGAGGTCCAACAAGCCTTGTGGAGAAGTCATGGTGTTGCTCTGGTGATGGGAAGGTGGCACGTAGCCTTCGTGAGTTGAGATGTGAGGAGTAGAGAGGCTGTATGTGGGAGAGAATCAGAGGACTGACCAGGTGGGTTCGATGTCACGGTGTGAGACACACCAGATCTGGTGTCGGAGAAGAAGGAGGTGGTCTAAGTGAGCTAGACTAGGTGTTAGTTGTAAGAAAAATGATGACCAGTGAGAAACGACAGCGGAGGATGATTGTGCACGGCTGTGGACAAAAACAAAATAAGCAGAGCGGGATCGACCTGCATTGATACCAAGTTAAGAATGAAAAATGATAAAAAGGGCTTAACAGATTGATTATCTTAGCTGTTCCATATTATTTATAAAAGAAAATTACATCAAGAATACCAAGAGTGTACAAGGAAAAGGCTATATCTAATGTTAATAAGCAAAACAGCTTTGTAGGACCGACTTCTTAACCTATCTAAACAAGTTAAGTTATATAATCAAGATAAATTATTCTAACACATAAGAACATCACATTCCTACAGAATCTGGAAACGAGTATCGTAGCTTTCAAAGATTTTAATGCATGTGCATATCACCTGTTGGATAGTATTCTCAAGAAACTATTTGGAAATCCCTAAGACATTGGGATATACAAGGTTGACCAGGGAAAAGAAAAATTCCCAACGCTTGTCAAGACTAGGTTTTTTGCGTGATCGTTTTCTTAATTTAGGTAATGAATACCAAGTCTGCACTAACTTCATTTAAAAGTTGCTGTCAGATTTGAAAAATGAATACATCCTTCCCCCTTGCAACGTTATGGAATGTTCTTCTTTATGTTAATCGTGATGAAAAGGTATTCATGTCTTGCTTACATATGTATCATCATTTGACAGGTGATGTTTTCTCGGGAGTTGGTCCTTTAGCCATATCTGCTGCGAGGATAGTTAAGCGTGTTTTTGCTAATGACTTAAATCCATATGCAGTTGAGTATCTGGAAAGAAATAGTGTTCTAAATAAACTTGAGAAGAAGATAAAGGTATGATTGCTTGTTGAGTGAGTATTTTCTTTAAGATGTTTTATGGACTTTTACACATGAAGAGATAATAATGAAAAAAGTATGTTGGAATTGGAATCCAAACTTGGATTTGCAATTTCTTGGTTCATGTTAAAAGCACTGCAACTTATTATTTTCTTCAACATTTTTTGACTTCTGTAGATTTTTTAAGCTTAAAACTGCATGTGCAGCTAAGAAGAATGGACATGGAAGACACTTGGAAATAGTAAAATATAAAATGTCCTATTAGGATTTCAAATACTGCATGACGTGTCATAAGTGTCTTCAGGCACTACTCCTTTCTTGATGTTCATGATTTATAGGACGTGAGTGACTAATGATTGAAAGGACGTGCTGTTTATTTTAATGTTTTCATGAATTGATGAAAAACCCTGGCAGAAAGTTGCATTTGAATCTGCATGTGGCAGCACTATTTTTCTTGATGAAATTTTCTTCCAACTAAGGTCATTGTTTGTTTCTCTAGGTCTTCAACATGGATGGAAGAAGGTTCATTAAGTCTCTGTATGCCAGTAATATATCTCAGTCCATCACACAAGTGGTTATGAACCTGCCAAGTGAAGCTGCAGAATTTCTAGGTTGCCTTTCTTGACAAGATCACTATTTCTTTATCTGTACAATACTTTTTGTGACACTGTCCAATTTTGATCCGTCCCACTCTTCTTTCTGGATGGTACAATTAAATACGTTGAGCTTTTCTTAATTTTTCCTCCAGCAAAGGTTGATAATTCTGGAGTAGGGTGAATGCGGGCAAACTGTTTTTCCCTTACTGTTTGGACTATGTTTCAAGTAGTTCTGAGTAGAGTGAGGGTTGCAATGGTCTGTTCACTTCTCGCTGCTGCATACATCATACATAAATATATTCATTTATTGAGAGGAATGGTTGGAAACTGCAAAAAGCAGTATGTCTGGATGAGATAAAGCCTTGTCCAAAAGAATGTGAAATTTTATGTGATGTTTTCGATTTAACTAGATCATGAGTCAAAATCTTCCTAATCAAGGTGACAGTAAAAACATTACCACTCGTACGTATAATCCTACTCACTTGTTTTAATTTTTTGGTCATAAGATAATCATAAACCTAATGGGGGTTAGAGTAAGAGCATCAACACTTATGCGAATGAGATACTCCCTCTTTTTTCTTGTCTTGAAAATCTTAATATATAATTTTGCTATTAGTAGCCTGGTCATTGATGTGCTGTTTGTCTATGTATTAGGGGAGAATTAATGTCTCTGAATGAGATTAGTTACTAGAGTTGTCTTATAAAGTGAACACATGCAAATGATAAGCAGAGTTGGGAGTTGCTGCACTGGTCTGCAGTTGCTTTCTGTAGGGGTAGACAACTACAAGATCTAGATTGAATTTCTGAATATGCTTGATTTCCTCTGCAGATGCATTTCGGGGAATATACAAAAATAGACCCAAGGATGGGGAATATACTTTTCCAATGATCCATGTTTATGGATTCTCCAAAGCGCGAGATCCAGAATTTGATTTTCACGAGGTTGGTTGCTGATATTTTGTGTATATTTATGTAGGGTCTTTGATTAGACATCGCTAATCACTTTTACGTTTGACTTTGCTGTTGGGCAAGGGTTACGTGTGAGCCTTATTCTAAAGACATCTTAATAAACCTCTTCTGATGCAGAGAATAAGAATTGCGCTGGTGGAAGTAGCAGTCGAAGTAGACGTGCGAAGGGTACGACTTGTTGCTCCCGGAAAATGGATGTTGTGCGCATCATTTATTCTCCCTAAAAGTGTAGCATTTGCTAATTCCACAGTTGATACCTAAACAGTATTTGACTCATTGCACGAAGTAAATTTTGTTCCGTTGCATTAGTCGTCTAAATTGATACTGTATATATTGGTACATGAGGTATTTACTCATTTATTTTTCCAACCTCTAGGTCTGTAGCATTACTAACTAGTGGATATAGAAAAAATAACAAAGTCCGTAATATTGAGTTGTAAGAACTGCAACCGGCTTGTTCCGAGTTTAATTTAAATTGTTCTTTATCCTATTGAAATAGGACCAAATTGTTATACTATATATGATTAATTCATATTACTACTGCTATATCAGCGTATAACCATTCAAACTTGCAAATTCTTTTAATTGAAAATATTCCTCAATTTTGCCGAACACACAAAAGAGCGATTATGGTAGAATTATGGAATGGACTTACTACCAATGACCCAGTGCCTTGTACCTCAGAATGAAGACGCCGCAGAGTCTCAACAACCAATTTCGACAAAAATAACATGCTATTAAATTTGAATTTCAAGTCGAAAATATCTTAAGCTAAATCTGATTTGAAGTTTCGCAGCAGCATGGGAAGATCCTTTCATGTCATTTATAGTGGCTCTTGAATTCGCTCCCAGAAGTTTCTTGTACAGCTGACTCGTTCATGCACGTCTAACAGGGTCCACTGCATTTCTATTCTCTCTCATCTTGGTTGTGGCCCCATGCTCCTCGACATGCCTCCTCCCAACCCTCAATTGAAGTACAGGTTGGTACTTATTTAGTTTTTTATTATGATTTATGAAAAGCCTTGTCTTTTAGCTTAGTGATTATAAGCTAACTATACTGTTCCTACACGTATTGTTCTGTAAATTGAGAAAAGCAAAATGATATTTGGACGAGTGAGTTAAAATTTGGTAACAGGTTCTCTCTATGAATTAGCTAGACTTGCCTCTATTGTTGTTGGACAATCCCCCACCTCCAATAGGACCTGTCTGTGTACATGATGAATCTTTACGATGTACATGTACATGTACGTAATGTATACGTATATGATCTGTAAAACTGTGATAGGTCGCAGGTGGAGGACAGCTGAGGGATCTGTGGGTGTGGGTTTTATTTGCTGGGAGTCTGGGGCATGTGCCAGACACATTGCTTTTATGTCTGGGCCTTTTGTTTTATAATTGTTTTGCTTTAGGCTGGTCCAGCACAACTACCAGGTGACAGTGACATTTTCATGCATCCAAAAAACACGCCCTTTCTGTTCTGCAATGAATGCTCTCTCAAGCACATACTCACTCAATTCTTTGATCCTGTGATGGTCCGGATAACAATAGCTAGCCGCCCAGGCAGCACAAATGCTATTACGATCCTGTTCCTTTCATCAAAATCTTGTGTGATACATGTACTATATATATCCAACCCTATGTATTATGTTTGTACTCTCTGCCCGCTATGCGGTTGGTTGTGTGAAGGAGAAAATAGTCCATTGAGATGGTAGGTGAGGGCAGAATGGTAAAATGGAAGTGTGAAAACAGAGCAAATCTCAGTTCAGATTGAGATCTAAATAATGATCTCTGTGGGGTGGTCCTTCCCTTTTGATTGTCTTATTGTTATGGATATGTGAGGGTAAGGGGAATGGGAGTTGTAGGAGAGGGATCTCTTGCAATTTAGTACAAAAATGGATTGATCCTTCACAAGTTGCATAAAGCCAGAACCAACAGTTACTCTAACTGCTCCATTCCTTTATGGCAATCGCTACAAACAAACAATTTGTATTAGTTGCTTACCTCCTCCACTTCTCTCCCTCTCCCTCATTAAACCACCCCCTTTTGTTGCTAAAAAACAACAAGGGGAAGCCTCATTTCAGATGGTGGATTCCTCTATATTTATGAAATAAAGTATGGTTATATGTCTAGAGCACAGTGATGAGACCACTTCATCCTTATTCACATCTTAAAATAAACTCCAAACAGAAGCTTCATTTGTCTAGCCATAGTGGACAGATTAACTACCACACATGCCCATTGTAGATAGACTATAAATTTTTAAATTATGAAAATTTCCATTAAAGCTGATGATGAAGCAATGATTTTTAAAAATATGAGTGATCATTAAATTAGTATAATATTAGTTTAATGTTCATTAATTCAATTATAATTGAACCATTTGTCAAGTAATAATTAAATACAAGATTAGTAGTGTTTTTAGTACTATATTTTTAAACTAATGAATATTTAATTGATATTTTGTTTACTTTCTTATATGAAAAAAACTATAAATTTCTCTAATACATGGTTAAAAATTTTGCACAAGCGTATCATTGTTAGAATTCTTACACATGCTATCATTGTCATTTACATTGATACACGGAATTGTTAAAATGTTATGAGATATTTCTGATCGGATGTATAACCGTAAAAAAATTCTTTCAAGCAAAAAGTGTAGCTGCTTGTCAGGAATTTTATAACAAATTTTCAAAATTTGTAGCGATCTTAAGCAGCACCGTCAGCCAAGTTAGTAATGTCGAACCAAAATTTTAATTTTGATTGTGAAGACTTGTAATTTTTTCCTATACACACAAACTGTGAAATGAGGACAACTGCAGGGTAAATTTGTAAAAAAGATTAGTATACATCTTTCAAGATTAAAGCAGCATAATAAATACACTACATTTAAACCTTTATATATCATGTAATATCTTAGAATAAAAAAACTATAAAAACTTTTTTTTCTGAAATCAATTCAAAACACATCTGTTGCCACCAGTTTTTATCATAACTTTGACCAAGTTTTGACAAATATAAATGACTTTTGACTGAATTTCTACTACTAAATTTCTGAAGTTATTCAGACAACAACTTAACAAATTTTCTGCTATAGTTTAACTAATTGGTCCTGTCTAACCTTTTCCATCTACATTATATTCATATATACTTAGATAATCAATCATCCTTCCAAAGTTTAGATACCATAGCATGGTAGTTAAAAGATGAACTATTCATGCTTATGTTTATTTTATTTTTATAATAATGTGACCTTACTTGGTGATTATGGTCATACTAGACACTGGGAATAGAAAGAAAACAAGATTATTAAATGGTTAATAGTAGTTGTATGAAGTGGTCCCCAGTTAGAAAAGGCAAATGAAGGCCCCACCACAGCATCAAGAAGAGAGAGTGATCCCAAACAAACAAATGTCAATGATTTTTCTTTTCCATGCAAATGAAGGGCACAATCTGCTTTCCAGGAACCCAAGAATCCACCTATGTCTGCTCAATCCCAGCAATGCCCTTTCTCTCTCTCTCTCTCTCTCTCACACGTGCCAATTCTCTCTCCTCTCCTCTCAGCCGCCTATATTCTGTACCCACCTCCCCTCCACGTGGCATGGGGACCACACCTTCTAGTGGGCCCTACCACACAAATAAATAGTGTTCCTCTCTAAGACCACCTTCTATTGTATGTACATCAGATAAAAAATCTTGGGTTGGTCACGCGGTTTCGGTTCTATGTCCCAAACATACACACACTCCTCCAAACCAATTCTTAGTTAGGATTTGCAATACTGGTTTGGTCTCATAGGATTTGCGTGTTGGTGTTTCACTTTTATGGATATCATATAGAATATCTCCCACAACATTATTGGTGTGCATGTCAAAATTAATTGTTATATATTAGATACTACTTAGTTAGATATACTTCAATTCAATTTCCTATAGTAATATTCCATTCTTGCAGAGTTCCCTAGCATATTGATAAGGAATAAATTAAAAATAATTAATAATGTGTACTGTATTTTGAGGACATTAAAGAAAACTAATAAATGAGATTATAAGTATTCCTATTATTTGGAAATGATGAAAGATTTAGAATTTTTCATTTGATATTAATGTCTGGTTTGAATTCAGTCACTAATTAATTAGTTGGTTTAAGATGGTCAAGGTTGAGTTGCACAGTATACATGAATTTGTTGCAATGCATTAATCTATGAAGGAACATTGGATATTGACTGGTTTAGGATTATTGGATATTGACTGGTTTAAATGAGGGTGAAAGATTTTATCCATAAAGGATAACACTGAATAATAAGACATTTTAATTGGGACTTACTATTTCAATCAACATGATCAGCTTTGAATAGATTTGGCTTTCACAACAAAGTTGTTGGAGGTGGAAAAAACAAATATATTGGTCAAATATTAAAATTCCAACAAAAATTCTAATACCTAGTCAAGTAAGTGGAAGTTGAAACATAGGATAAGTTATATAAATTTCATGGCATTGATATATACTTTTACTTCAATTAAACAACTAAACCAACAACTTCTCACAACATTGAGTCATTGATTGTGTTTCACGTGATATGGATTGCAAGATTCTGCATATTTCATAGGCTAAGAAAAATACAGGATTGCATGGAACAAACGATCACAGAATCATGCCAAAAATATAGGTAAAACTAAGAGGTAAGACTTACTTTTATTGGTCTGAATCACATGAACAATGTTCAGACTAAATGAAAAATAAAAAGAAGAAACAAACTAATCAAATAACTAGAAGGGAACAACAATTTAATTAAGCTACACATTAATGATACAATTAATAACAAGTTTAGTTGTTTTATTAGGGTTTTAAACAAAGTACATGAGATCCTTAATAACATTTGAGAAGTATTATAGATTGAAGTCAAGTAATACAACCAATCACATGCATATTTTGAATAGAAGAATTACTTGGATGAATATAACATTGATTGAGTAAGTAATGAACAATAGAAGATGACATTAAGTATATCTTGAAATCACTGGGAATTGTATAGGCTTTGCGTGGAAACTGTGTAGGGAGAGAAATTTTCCCACATTAGAAGGCACCACATGGGTTCAACTTTTTCTCATTTCCAAATATGAGAATGGAAAGGCCATCATTGCAAGCCTATTCCATAGGCAGATTCTCATAATTCAAGATCAAATCTTACTCCATATGATTGCCAAAAGACCGTTTTCTAAATGCATTTCCACTTAGACCAATAGAAACTCATAATAACATGAGCACGGTGTTGATGTGCCCAAAATCCTTACTTAATTAAGACAAAAAAGCAGCTAAAAAAGAAAACCAAAAGAGATTGTTATCTGGAAGAAAAGAGTGGAACTAGCAAAAACACAAAGCAAAAACAAAACCAAACACAAGACCCAAAAGCAACACACACACAAACACACGTATAACCATTGTCCTTTCACCATTTCACACAGGCAGTTTCTGCTTTGTTTGCACTGAACTCTCTCTCTTTGTTTTTCTCTCTCTATATATATCGCTCCTCCTTAAAGCCTAAAGCATTTATCAAAAAGATTCTCTCTTCTGTTGCATTGAGTTTTCTTTTTTCTTCAAACAGTTACCATGGCTTCTGAGCACAACATGTTCCATGAGGAAGAAGGAAAGGACGAAGCTGGAAGAAGCAGAAGCAGGAGCAGCAGGAGGACAAATGTGAAGGGTCCAAAGAAGCCACCCCAGAGAGGTTTGGGTGTGGCTCAGTTAGAAAGGTTGAGGATTCAAGAGTCTTGGAAGAAGATGAGTGAAGGGTCTTCTGGAGTACTACCTGTAACTACCCTCCATGATCATCATCATCAACAACAACAACAACTTTTTCAGCGCCACCCTTCACCAAACCTCGGCTTTCAGTTTCAGTGCCCTCAACATCATGTGATCAGTGGAAACAACACTATTGGTGGGGGCTGGATAGTTCCTAACAGGGTTGTTGGTAATGGTTCCTATGGATCTGGTCCTCCACTTTTGGTTGGAACCCCTCTGGAGACCTCGAAAGAGCTCTCTTCAATTCCAAATCTCCATTCTCAACCTGAATGTTTTGATTTTTGCCTCAAGGTATACATTACTCACTTCAACACCATGGCATGTGTATAAATAAGTAAATAAATTATATGTTAGGTCATTAATTTTGGATGTCAACCAATCATGCTTCTCATTATAATGGCTTGTGATTAAAAATTGTTTTGTTTAATTTCTGTTGAATGTTGATGATAATCCTAGTGTTGAATATTTCTGTTCATCGTTGAGCATTTTTTTTGTGTGTAAGTGTATTGTTGTATTGGTCTCAGAAAACACGTTTCAATGAAGACAATGAAAAGGGATCAAATGCAAGGAGAGAGAGGACTTTGGAGATATGGCCCAATGGCCATGATTTTCTAGGATTTATGCCCCAATCTTCTGTCTCAAGCCTTGGTGGGGAAAACAGTGATTTCTATGACAAACTGGCCAGGCATGATTCTGCTAGTGCTTATGCTTGTGCAACTCCCAATGACGAGGTAGATTCACATCTATTGATTTATTTTATGATGGTTGTTGTTGCTACATGTTTAATGTAACATTATTCTTAAGTGTAGCTAATTTTTTAGAAAAATGTGTACGTTTTGAAATTAAGGTTGTATAATATCTGGGTTCATAAATTGGTTGGTTTTTTATTGTGTTAGTGTGTAGAGGTTGTGGCGGTTCACAGGAGGGGAAACTCAGCAAGTGGCAGGGTTTTCATGGAATATGAGTTTTTCCCAGGAAAAGATGGCAGAGGCACTACTTCCAAGGAGCTGGAATTGCCCACAACAGGTTCAGTTGCTGTAGGTAGTGGTGAAGCTTCTTCTATCACTGCTGCAGCCTATGGAGATTCAGCTTCTAATTATATTGATTTGTCTCTGAAGCTCTCACGCTAGAAGCAGATGTAGTGACCCCCTTTTTGGTGTTTGCTCAAGTACAGCTTTTATGTTTATTTCCTTTTGTTGTTAAACTAATACCAAGCTGAGCAATTCTATGTATGTCCTCCTTAGGAAAATCCCCTCTATGACTCTATCCTACACAAGATTATGTCATTTAATATTTTCCCATTTGTTTTCTCTTCTTTGATCCATACTCTTAACTAATGTTTGGTATATATATGTTCACATGATATTACTATGTTGTAAGATAAGAGAAGTGTCCATAAAAGTTTTCCACATGTATGAAAAATGCTCTAAACAAAAAACAGACAGAAAATAACATTATGAATTGATCAACTTACTATAGGGCTAGGCATTTCTTGGTTCTGGACTCTAAACCCTAGCAACAACTGTTTCATCTGATACAACACTTTGCAGGCTTCTCTTTATTTTATTATATGTTACAAGGGGTTTCTGTTTTAAAGTTAATTTACATCTTTTATGTGCTGAAACACATGACTGGCATCTCTGTCTTGCCGTATATGGGAGTTAAGTAGTGCCTTCAGAGAATGCTCCAAAAAACGTGAAAAGGGTTCATCAAAATGGATGCAAATGCCAAGGACCCTACACTGCCATTCTCATCTGGCACCTACAAAAGCAGGAAAATGAATCAAAAAAATGAAACCAAAAATACAAAGAAAAAAAATTGAAAACAAATGGAAGAAGTTAGTATCTGAGCACAATCACCTTTTGTTTCTTTTTCCATAGTAGTAGGAGTGGCTGCTGCTAGTGAGTACTGAGTAGTGAGTAACATACTGTATGCCTCACCAGGCTATGGCTATGTGTTTGAAGCCATGCTGAGGACAAGTCTGCGAGGGGTATAAATATGTTCAGGCAATAAGGCAGGAGACTGTCAGTAGAAGTAAGGATCTGGAAGCTTTTTCCACCTCTTTTTGATAGGCTTCCTTTATCATCTTGTCCTACTTATGCTCACCTTTTCCTTTTGTTTTCCCTCTTGCTTCCTCTTGTGTTTTTGGTCATGCTGCTCACTGCTCATCTCTTCCTCTCACCCTTTTCTCACAGCTCAAAAATACAAATACTCATACCCTCTCTCCCCTATACAGTTGTTGTATTGTGTACATGCAACTACATAGATAATCTATCCTTTAAGCATGTGCTCAAAGGTTTAATTTTGAGCTATACATGAACAAAAAAATATGTTGAAAGAGATCAACATAAGAGAGTCTTCAAGAGATTAGTTATCTTTGTTGCTGAGCAAAAAAAAGAGATTAGTTATTTATTAGCTTATCACCCAAAAATACTGTAGTTGAAAAAATCTCTGGCATTAGATAAATGCCAATATAATGACATTCCAAAAGCTTTTGTGCGAAAGTTTGCTAGACATGTCATAGAGTTGATGCCTATACTGTAAAGAGATGTGTCTAATCCTGAGAGTAGGGATTTGTAGCATACTAACATGTTCTTTTTGGTCAAAGTTACTTGTTTAATCTAGCTTTCATAATCATCAAAAAACTATTAAACCACTCAGTTTTTATCTTTGGTTTTCCATATGGAGAGAGAGAAGGGTTTTTGCTTTTTATTGACAGATAAAGCACATACTCAAGCTCTCAATCATGATCTTCTTGAAGTGTGCTTTTTCACCCTTTTTCATAACATGCATGCTGATGATTGAGAAAACCTGAAGTAGGGTTTAATTCGAAAAATTCATCAAACTTTGATGTATTTGGTTCATATAAGGTGGAAGAGATATCTAAGATTCATGAATATTTTTGTTTAGCAGAATTGAAGGGAGGAAGAAATTATCATGAAAGAATACTATAATGATAAGATACAGTTGATTATATTATCTCTTCAACACTTTTACCTGTTGTCTTTTTTATTATTATTTAATCAGTTATACGCATTTACTATTTAAAATAAATATTATTAAATGTTTATTTATATTGTCCATTTCTTCTTTCTTATCTTAAACACACACATTTGTTTCTTATCTATTTATACTCTTTTTATAACCTGACTCTCTAACTAAAATTGTGGTGTATGATGATAGAACACATGAATATGAGAAGGTTGTGTCAATCATTTTGTTTTCTTGTAACTGTCTAAATTTGGATGACAGGATCTTTAGTCCATGTGGGTTGTTAAAGTGGAGGTTATCCTGGAATAAATATTAAGATAACATTAATTATTATTTTTAATCATACTTTTATTTTAAATAATTCGCAATTATGCAATCATTATAAATAACAAAGAACAAAATATTTTATTAGAATAAAAAAAACTATTATATTTTTTTTACATAAAAAATGAAAAAATAATAGATAACAAAAGCATTCAATAACATACTTTCTTTAATATATTTTTTAATAAACTCTTTATTATTAGAAGATAGGTTTTATATATTATTTAATAAATTCTACTCACAATTATAGTTTTTAATATACTAGTAGTGCGAGATAAAAGCAAACTGAAGAGATTTGCAATTTTTGTCTTACTAAAATTTTGTAAGTTACTAAATTCTCAATAAATTATATATGTATTGACCAAAAGATTAGTAAGAAGACATTAAGAAGAGTATTTATGCAACGAATAATGGTGATATTATTAGAATTAACTTTGTCCCAAAATTTGGCAAGAACTTGTCTTACCCTAGTATTGCTTCTTCATGTTTTACGTCTATAGTTCATCCAAACCTAAATTCCACTTTTTTTAGAAAATCCCCCAAATTTGTGATAAAGTCGTTTGGGATGGCATATATTTTATCCAATATTGAATATAATATTAAATATATTAGGAAGGGTTCATTCTTCACTTTCATAATTTCTTCCTCCATGTATGGGAATAGTCTCAATTCTCATGGAATTAAAATATTTTGGATTATATTTGAAACTGCATAATCCATTATACATTTATAAATTTTAAATTAAAAAATCTTAAAAATGTATTTTAATTTATATAATCTGAAAATATATCTTAGATGTTAAATTATAAGAATGTTTATTTAGAATACATTTTTGAATTGTGTAATCTAAAATTCATAAATGTATTAAGCATTGTACACGAATAATACAAAATATATTTTTATGTTATACCGTTTAAAAATATTATTTAAAGGTAAAAATTTATATTTTTTTCAACATCCATGAAAATGCATAAAGAAACCATGAAGGTCGAGAATGAAAAAGTCTACTGTTAAAACAAGACAATAACAAAATAGGCAAACCTCCAAGTTCAATATTAATATGTTTAAAATCCAGCCCAATTAAATGGTCCACACAAATCTTAATCCTCCTTCCACTAATTGCTTAAGGGAATTTGATTGAAGATATAATGTTGCATACTTACAAATCATATTTTTGAGAATATTTAAATTAAAAATGTTACTTCTAGAAATATCTAAAAATGAGTTTAATTAGTTATATATATATATATATATATATATATATATATATATATATATATATATATATATATTATATTAATTTTCGAAAAATATATATGTACTTGTTTTGGGTAGTTTTAATCTCTGTGATGAAGTTAAGGATTATTTCACTTTTAGAATTTATTTATTTTTGTTTAAATTACTTATTTTTTAAAATATTTTTAGAAATAGTTAGATATAACCAGTCACCTTTTCAAGTATTCTGAGAAATAATATTGTTAAGAATATATATAATTTCAAGGAATGGAATAGTATTTCATGAAATAAAATAAAAACACATGTTTCTGTTACATATCCTTTAATTTTTACTCAGTAAATAAAAGTCATATTGAATCATGGTTAATATAAATTAAGTAAGGTGAACATATTTAAGACCATATCCTCGCTCATTTTATTTATTTATTGATAATACTTTAATATATATATATATATATATATATATATATATATATATATATATATATATATGAGACTTTAATATTTAAAGAAAAGTTACTAACTGCACCAGAAGTCGATAAACCTTCCATTTCAATAAACATCGCATTTTATATTTATTTATTTACTTTTGTAAAAAATGGAGCTTCGTTAATGTGTAATTAAATACTGTATAAAAATCAATTTAAAATCTTTATGTGAGGACGGGAGAGAATTTAGGTTTTGATCCATAAATGTTAAGAATTACTATAAATGTTAAAATATTGAGATAAGATAAATTAAAATATGACCATTAAGAAAAATAAATTCTTTACTTAAGTGAGGAAGGAAAAAAAAAGGGAAATTATGTAAAAGATAAAGAGTTGTTACATGCTCAAAGTTACCCTTATTGAAGCTATTAAGCAAGATAGATATTACTCATGAGAAGTTATTTTAAATTTATAAGTTATAAATTGTGACCAGAACCTTTTATAAAAACATAATTAGGAACCACTTAAGATCTTAAATAAAATTTTAAGGATGTTTATACGTAATATTATAATTTTTTGAAATGACAAACATTAAATACTTATATTCTATAAAAATCTAAAAATATAAATGGACAAAGGACAGACAATACTTGCATTGTTGTTTTACCTGTCTCTTATATTCTATATACAAATTCTTCATATTTTCTTGGTAATTTACTTATTTTTTCTTCCATTTAAAGCTTCGATTATTTTTTTTTTCTATTTTTGTATTCTATAATTCTTTTTTACGGTTAAAATTTTATCATCATTTTTAATCTAATTGTTTTTAATTTTATCCTTTTTCTCATTATTTGCCTACCATTTCCATTTTATCAACTTCACTTTCTAAGAATTTAGTCATAAAATGCATGAAATTTACATCTTTGCTTGAAGGATCAAACATCTTTACTTAAAAGATTAAACATCTTTCAAAAATATAAATATACAAATATTTTCATACAGTTCAATTGTTTCTTTCATATTTGCATATTTTAAACACTTTTAAAGCAGTTTAATAAAATATTTTGTCGTTCTTTAGTGTATTGAAAGGTTTTCGTAGTTGTTGGTTTTCTATTGAATATTGTTGAATTACACTCTTACACCAATTTTCGTGGAAAACAAAGTTGATCATTTTTTTTTTTCTCTTTGTGAATTTTAATTTTAACTAACTTACAGTACTACAAACTCAACATGGTGATTGTTACTCAACGAATTATAAAGTGGTATACAATATTGATCACTACACACAAATATGTTTATGAAATGAATCACAAAAAAATGAAGCGACTCATAACATTTTTATTAAATAATAATGTGCCTTAAAGTAATCTAAAATTACATGATTAGTTATCAAACCTTTTTTTGAATACCCATTCATTACAAATAAAAATAATGAAAACCTAAATTTGTATTCAATGGTCTAGTAGTAATATCAAAATTGATTTTCGAAGATTGATTTGAGAACAGAATTACAGGTACATTTTTTTTTTACATATAAAAAACTACAGGTAGATTGTTTTTGCCTTCAATGTTTGTCTTCTGGAGCTCTCAGGCCTTAACTTTTTTAGGGAACTACTTTTGCATCTCTGAATTTGAACCTATACTTCCAAAATTTTTAAAATGACTATTTTATTATTAAGTAACTTCAGGGTTTTGAAATTTTTTCCTAAAACACACTTTTAATTTTTTTAAATACATTTCAAAACAATTTTTAAAATAGAATAAATATTTTTGAAACAAAATTTCTAGAATAAAATTTTAAAACACATGAAATACATTTTAGGATTAGTTTTTTAAAGTAAGATTTCCAAAACAATTTTTTTAAAATATACGTAATACCTTTTGGAATTTATTTTTAAAAAGAAATTTAAAAAATGAGATTCCCTTTCCAACATTCTCCTCTTTTCTTCATAGGGGTAACTCGGTCATTTCACCTAATTGTTGGTGTGAGATTTAAAAGTGGGAGGTGGATAAAGTAATTGTGGACTTTTTATGACCCAGGCCTCACAATCAAATTCTCTTTGTTGGGCCACTCTGAACTTCCGGGCCTCATTCTGATAGCGTTGTTACAATAAATAATAACATGCTGAATGACTGTAATATTGGTTCTAAAGATTATAAGATGAACAGTTTTAGACCTAAAAAAAACCTTTGAATAACTGTAATGGAAATTACGAAATGGAATTTCCCATTTGAATATTTTTTATAGATAAAATATTAAAAATTAAATAAAGTAATAAAATTATATTTTATAAATTTTATTTTAAAATTTAAAAATGAATTCTATAATTTAAGTACATGACTAGTAAATTTAATTTTTTACACTTTTTTTTTTTTTTTTTTTTT
>Ga0209489_103894_pt1 | contig 28414 bp, 21 predicted proteins | sample SiratrowhiteBW_FD_187527 | JGI IMG/M metagenome (GOLD analysis project Ga0209489, IMG submission 187527) | Root nodule microbial communities of legume samples collected from California, USA - Siratro white BW (SPAdes) (version 2) | ecosystem: Host-associated > Plants > Roots > Nodule | place... | reverse complement strand
CTTTCTTTTCTCGGTAATCTTCTCCTCTTCTCTCCTTCTTTTTTTTTTTTTTTTCTGTTTTTAATTTTCCTTTATATTTTTTCGCCCACTGGCTTCGCGCGGTTCGAATCTTAAAGCGTATTTTTTTTTTCCACGGGAGGTTTCTCGTTCCTTTGCGCGCGCCGATGCGCGAATTATACGCATTTGCTTCGGCTTTGACCCGTTTCGTGATTGTGTGTGGAATTTAGGGTTTTCAATTGGAGCGAGGATTGAATTGAGGCGAAGCATTTGCAGCATGAGCATCGACAGCCCCGGGCCAGGGGACTGCTAGGGTTTCGAGGTTCGTACTCGGAGGGTGAGATTTCATGGGCGATGGAGGCGTCCCGTGCATGCCTTTGCAGTATATTATGGAGAGGTTGCCGAGTTCCGAGAAGACTGTTGTGTGCGGAGGCAAGAGTGGGAATGGCTTCAATTCCAAGTTGTTCAAGTTTGCTGGCAACGAGAGGAGGAAGATGAAGGCGAGAAAGAGTGAATTGGGGTTGGACAGAGTGAGCAAGAGGAGCAGCAATGACGTTGAGAATGGTGGCGAAGTGGAGAAGCAACAAGAGAAGGTGCAGAAGGAGGAAGTTGAGGAGGGTGAATTGGGCACTTTGAAGTGGCCTAGGACTGACCTGGAAAATGGGGAGTTCGTGCCAGAGATGCCGCCGCCACCCCCACCGAGGAGGGGCGAGATTGAGAACGGGGAGATTGTGAGTGAGAAGTGGAAAGGAAGAGAGCTGGAGAAGGGGGAGATTGCTTCTGGGAAATGGAGAAAAGAGGATGTTGAAAGAGGGGAGATAGTTCCTGAGAAGGGTGGTAGGAAAGGGGAAGCTGAGAGAGGTGAATATGGGTCGTGGAGAGGAGTGAATGATGAAATTGAGAAGGGAGAATTCATTCCGGATAGATGGTACAAGGGAGATTATGATAACAGTAGAATCCGCAGGTACCATTCAGGTAGGGACAAAGGGTGGAAAGTTGAACGTGAACGTGAACGTGAAAGTACACCTTCTTCTGGGAGATATACAGGGGATGATTTGTTTAGGAAGAAAGAATTGAATATTCGTGGGAGTCAGCATGCTAAAAGTTCTCCCAGGTGGGAGGGTGGACAACAGCGGAATGTGAGAATCAGTTCCAAGATTGTGGATGACGAGAAGAACGTTCACAGCAATGGTAAGGACCATGCGCGAGATTACACTTCGGGAAGTCGCTTGAAGAGGCCTGGCAATGATACTGACAGCTATGAACGGAAGCATTCTGCTGATTATGCCGGTTTAAAAAGCCGAAGACTTTCTGATGATAGCTGTCGCCAAGTTTATTCGGAAAGCTATTCTCGTCGTTCTGTGGAACGGTCTTACCGAACTAATAGTGCTACAAAATTACCGGCAGATAAATATTCTAGTAGGAATCATGAATCTTCTTTGTCTATTAGACAGGTTTATGACAGGCATGGGCGCAGCCCTGGTCATTCTGAGCGATCCCCACGAGACCGAGGCAGGTACTATGATCATAGAGATCGAACTCCAGTACGACGGTCTCCTTGTGGTCGTGACAGATCTCCCTATAACAGGGAGAAGTCCCCACATGGTCGGGAGAGGTCCCCATATCTGTATAACAGGGAGAAATCCCCCCATGGTCGGGAGAGGTCCCCATATCTGTATAACCGGGAGAAATCCCCCCATGGTAGGGAGAGGTCGCCATACACAAGGAGCTGGGACAGAAGTCGTCAGCATGATCATAAATTGAGAAGTCCTACACGTGCTGAGCAGTCACCGCAGGATCGAAGTCGGCGACATGATCCTAGGGATAGTACCCCAAATTTGTCAGAAGCATCTCCCCTTGATCAGGCTAGGAAAGACAGTCGTCGTGATTCAAGTTGTAAAACCTTACCAAGTGAAAAACATGATTCCCAAAATTGTTGTAAGGATCATGAGGATAAGCGGACTCAGAGGGATTCAAACTGTTCAAGTACGGAATCTCAGAATGAAAAAAGTGTGCAAGATGCCATTAAGTCTGTTGAGAAAGATATCTGCAGTCAACCTTCAAACGAACACCAGAGTTGCAGCCCAACTGTTACCCAAAAAGAATCTCCTCACTCCGAGCCACCTCTTGAGGAGATGGCTTCTATGGAGGAAGATATGGACATTTGTGATACCCCTCCACATGTCCCTGTGGTGACAGATTTGTCATCAGGGAAATGGTATTACCTGGACTATGCTGGTGTAGAAAATGGGCCTGCTAAATTGTGCGACATCAAGGTCCTTGTGGATGAAGGTGTGCTATTGTCAGATCACTTTATCAAGCACCTAGATAGTGATAGGTGGTTAACAGTTGAAAATGCCGCGTCACCTTTGGCACCTCAGAACTTTCCTTCAATTGTGTCTGATAGCATAACTCAACTGGTAAATCCTCCAGAAGCTCCTGGTAATATCTTGTCAGATACACCTGATATTCTTCAATCTGCTTCTGAGAATCACCAGGAAATGCTAACCTCCTCGCCGCCCCCACTAGTGTGCCCTAGTGACACTTTGTGTGCATCTGAACTTATGGAGGACTTCCACATTGATGAAAGAGTTAAAAATCTGTTAGAGAGTTATGATGTCACTCCTGAGATGGAACTTGAGGCAATAAAAGGTATTTTATTCTGTCAATGAATTTTTTTAGAGTTTCTTTAATAAAAAAGTAAGAAAATAAATCTCAAAATTTGTTGTCACTTTCATCCCAACCTTCGTCCTTTCTAATATTATATCATCCTTTTTACCTTTGTTATTATTATCATTTATGCTTGCAGAAGTGTTGCTAATGAATTTTGAAAATGCAAAAGGGGAGGGATCGAGAGACTATGAAGGTACGTAATTGCTTTGTGTTTCTTGTCAGGTTTCATCTTTTTAACTTCACAAATTCTATTAATTCTTGATTGACTATTTTGGAAGCATTATATATTGTGCTATATTCAAATTGTTGGTCCTTTTTTGCAAATTTTCTATTGTTCTGGTTTTCTGGTATTTGCCAATATTGAGGATTTTGTTGTTGGATTTCTCCATTACTGGTGTTTTGTCGTTCTTTTTTTTTTTTGCCGAAGCAGCTTCTTGTTTTCGGTTATGATTGAGCATTGACAAGTGGACCCATTTCCTGATATTGATAATACATGACTGAGAGCTGATAAATATGTGAAACTTGTATGTGCTTAGCATTGGCAGGTGAGCATTGTAATTTGGAGATAATACTGTTCAGTGTTTAAATCCCCATAGGGGCGAGTAGTGGTCTGCTCCAAAAACTTTAGCCAGATAACAGTTATTTTGAAATTTTTATATATTTAACGTAATGTATATTATATGCAAATATATTCACAAAAATGGTAAGCTTAATCCAAATTAATGACATTCATAATTAATAATAACATCGGTGTCTTAACAAAACATACAAATAAATGCCAACAAAACTCAAATACAAGTTCCTATTCTTAAATCATCATACATCATCTTTTAAATTTGTCTTTTTTTATCACATTCACTGGGCGCCTAGGCGGGTTGCACCTAACACAATCTCGCCGAACCCAATTACATTTTTGTGGGTTGGAATTTTTGGTGCACCCTATTTAAATTGAATTGGGTAATATTTTCGGGAGTTTCAAACCTGATAATCATGCGACTAACACACAAACTTGCCCAACCCAATTTCAGTTTTGTGGGTTGGGTTGGAATTTCCCAATTTAAGTTAGATTGGGTAACGGGTTGGTGAGTTTCAAACCTGTGATCATGACCCAACCCAACTACATAATAAGTATATGATAAAATACTATTTGCGTTATAATTTTACTATAAAAAAATTCATGTATTATTATATGAATATTGTTTATTTATGTGATATAAGTATTGTTGTTCCCTTGTAAAATTTAAGAGGCATTGAAAATATTTATTACCTTATAAACATTAAGAAGCATTGAAATATATATTTTTGTGAAGAGATGATAATTTTTTAATAACCCAATTAAATTTAATTGGATTGTGTCAAAAATTGGGTTAAATTTGACTCAACCCGGGTCATTTACAACCATAATTTTTACTACTATTATACTATTACAGCTGTATATTTTGTTTTTTGAAAACGGGAATCCCAAGAATAGCTCCCAAAAACAATTTTAATTTCTCTGTTGAGAGAGCTTTTCTGGAACCAACTAAGTGCTGCTGTGGCCGCTACTCAGTCTGCCATTTGGTCTGTATGGTTGCTACACTAAACCAGTCTTCCGGCAAACCCTGCTGTGGGCAGGGGACTGTTCCACACTACTTTGCCCGTTGTAGTGCGCTATATAAAACCTTGCTTTTGTTTCAAGCAAATACACCTTACTCGTGTCTAAAATCTGAAGAAGTTTTTTAGTGTTCTACAGAACACTTTAGTCATTATTTATAAAATGAGGTCATTTGCATTTCATTTTAGGCTTGGCTCTGTTGCTCTTTTGTTACTTCTCATTGAAAAGAATTTGTGGTAATCCTAGTCGTTTATGATGGCTAGGTATGCTATCATATGTTAGAAATTGATTTGGATGGTTCATAAAACAAAATTTTGCGGTAATCCGATTCAGTCGTTTATAATGGCTAGGTATACTTTTAATGAAAACAAAAATTGTAAACCATCTCAGATTGTGATTTTACATCATATATGGACTTAAAATTATAATTTGTCCATTTTGTTATGCCTACGCACCCTAAACTTGTTTGTGGATTATGCTTATTTTTCATCTAGAAAAATAAAGGGATATTCACTTATGAGTTAGATGTGTCATGACAAAGTATATCTGACTTTTTTCAGGTTTTCCTTGGAGTGTTTCCTGCCTTGGGGAAGATTATGATTCTAGTACCGATTTAACATCTAGAGATTCTGAGTCACAGTTAAGTATTTCATCTGATAAGGATAATGGACTTGGCTTTGGTATTTCTAGTGACTGCTTTTCCACCCGTTGGTCATGTAAAGGTGGTGACTGGAAGAGGAATGATGATGCCCTGGATAGATATTCTAGAAAGAAACTTGTCCTAAATAATGGTTTTTCGCTATGTCAAATGCCGAAGTCTGGATGTGAAGATCCTCGTTGGCCTCAAAAAGATGACTTGTATTTTCCTTCTCAAAGCAAGAGGCTTGATCTTCCTCTGTGGGCTTTCTGTGCTGATGAGCGGGATGAATGCAGTGTTGCAGGCAGGTCAGTTCCAAGTAAGCCTGTTTCTGCGAGAGGAGTGAAAGGCAATGTTCTTTCAGTGGTCAGGATAAATGCATGTGTAGTAAAGGACCAGGGGTCATTGGTCTCTGAGTCACGCCACAAGACACGGGGCAAGGAAAGACATCATTCTAGGTCAAGTCGGCCCTTCTCTGCAACCAGTGATAGCAAGAGATCATCAACTGAACATGATTCTCAGCTAAAAGCTTTTAGTGATCAAGGTTCTTACAAGATCATGGAATTCCTTAATACTCCTAAAGATCATCTCTGTACTATCCATGAGTTGCAATTACATTTGGGTGACTGGTATTATTTTGATGGTTCTGGGCGTGAAAGGGGGCCCTCATCATTTTCAGAGCTACAGTATTTAGTAGATCAAGGTATCATAAAAAGGCATAGCAGTGTGTTCAGGAAAAGTGATAAACTCTGGGTTCCTATTACCTCTGCAACAGAAACATCTGATGGTAGTCTCAGGATTCAACAAGAAAGTAGTACAAATTCAAGTATGTTTAACAGCCTGCATCCTCAGTTTGTTGGTTATACTCGTGGGAAGCTACATGAGCTGGTAATGAAATCATATAAAAGCCGAGAGTTTGCTGCAGCTATAAATGAGGTTTTAGATCCCTGGATCAATGCAAGACAACCGAAGAAAGAAATTGAAAAACAACTATATTGGAAATCAGGTAATGATTAGTCCTTTGATTTTTAATTTGTCCGCTGACCTTCCTTGGTTGTAAATTTTAAACTGTTTTTTTAGTTCAAACCTCATTTTTTCTCTTAAAATAACTAGTGATTGGGCTACTAATTTATTTTTCTAGACTAATTTATTAGCGTGACAAGTATAAGCTGTGAGCCCATTTGCTATCAAATTTACCCTTCCGACCAATGCTTGTGGCCTTGTCACATGCTACCTCCTGTGTGGTAGTGTGTTAGACTGGTCTATCAGAGAATATCCCAGAAAATTTGATTCAAATGGTTTCATGATTAATTTTTAATTTATTTCCTTATTTTGTGTATGTGTTGGTACATGTAATTTTTAGAAGGTGATGCACATGCTGCCAAGAGAGCCCGGATGTTGGTTGATGATAGTGACGAGGACAGTGATTTGGAAGATAGTGATTTTACCATTGAGAAGGATGAATCCAGTTTTGAGGATCTATGTGGTGATGCTACTTTACCTGAAGATGAAATTGGTGTTACTGATTCTCAAATGGGAAGCTGGGACAATTTGGATGGTCGTGTGCTAGCACGGATTTTCCATTTTTTGAAATCTGATTTGAAGTCCCTTGTTTTTGCATCAATGACTTGCAAGCGCTGGAGAGCTTCTGTAAGGTTTTATAAAGAAGTGTCAATGCAGGTCAATTTGTCATCCTTGGGTCATTCCTGTACCGATGCTATGTTGTGGAACATTTTGGTAGGTTTGATATATATTTTGGCAATTCACATTAACCGGAATATTTCATATTCTTCATCTTCCTCTAATCTGATTATTTTTTTGCAGCATGCTTACGAGAAAGAAAAGATCAATTCTATAATTCTAAGGGGTTGTGTTAATATTACAGCTGAGATGCTTGAGAAAGTTCTTCTTTCATTTCCTGGTTTATTTACAGTAGACATTAGAGGGTGCAACCAGTTTGGAGAGCTGACTCTTAAGTTTTCAAATGTGAAATGGATCAAGAGCCGAAGTTCACACTTGACTAAAATTTCCGAGGATTCTCATAAAATTAGAAGCCTTAAAAATATTACAGAGCTAACCTCATCTGTTTCCAAATCTAGCAGTATAGGTATAGATGATTTTGGGCAATTGAAGGATTATTTTGATAGTGTGGATAAGAGAGATACCAAGCAATTATTCCGTCAAAACTTGTACAAGCGATCAAAACTATATGATGCTAGAAAGTCCTCCTCGATTCTATCGAGGGATGCTCGCACAAGACGTTGGGCAATCAAGAAATCTGAAAGTGGTTATAAGAGGATGGAGGAATTCCTTGCCACAAGACTCAGGGAAATTATGAAGACAAACTCTTGCGATTTTTTTGTGCCCAAGGTACTGTGCAAAACTCTTTTAATGTCACTTTCATGAAGTTCTGCTTTGTTCATGATTTCTTTTGGCTTATTTTTCTTAATAGGTTGCAGAAATTGAGGCTAAAATGAAAAATGGTTACTACAGTAGCCGTGGGTTGAATTCTGTGAAAGAGGACATAAGTAGAATGTGCCGTGATGCCATAAAGTAAGTTCTCTTTCTGTTTTTCCTTTTTCATTGGTAGGTGGTAATTATTCTCACTTTTATCTGATCCCAGGGTTATATTATTTCTATTGTTGGGCACATTGAACTGAAAATGATAGGGCTAATACAAAGGACCCTGTAGTTGTCATATTTCTGTCAAAATACTGATTGAGTGATGTATGTTCTTGCGATTGAGCTGTTTGATTCTCAGGTGTATGTGTAAGCTCTACTGCTTTGCAATTGTAGTGATCTTTATTCTATGCTAAATTTGGTGGGTTTGCATGTCTTAGTTGTTTTGTATTTTGACATTATCTTCAAAATTTACTTATTATACGTTACAGTTGCCTCTGTTCATGGACTTATTCATTTAACACATGTTTCTTGGATAATTCAAAATATGGGTGTTTCATCTGACTACCCACATTTTACATGTATTTTTAATCCAATATTTAAATTAATTTTTTAATGTGTTGATTACACAGAGTGAAGAATCGGGGTGATGCTAGTTACATGAATCATATTATCACACTGTTTATTCAGCTTGCAACACGGCTGGAAGAGATTTCTAAATCTGTACATGAAAGAAATGCGCTACTGAAATCATGGGACAATGACTTGCCTGCAGTGTCCTGCTCCACTTTGTCAAAGTATAAGAAGAATAGGTTGGTCAATGAAAGGAAGTATAGGAGTAATGGGACACATGGTTTGGATAATGTGGAATATACCTCTGATCGAGAAATTAAGAGGCGATTATCAAAGCTGAACAAGAAATCTATGGACTCAGAGAGTGAAACATCTGATGATGATCTTGATATGTCCTATGAAGATGGAAAGAGTGATAGTGATACTACAACCTCTGACGCTGAAAGTGATCGAGAAGTACATTCAGAAAGTGTAATTAGGGAGTCAAGAGGGGAAGGATACTTGACATCTGAGGAAGAGTTGGATTTTATGACTGATGATCGAGAGTGGGGTGCACGCATGACAAAAGCAAGCCTGGTTCCTCCAGTTACCAGGAAATATAAAGTCATTGATCAATATTGCATTGTAGCTGATGAGGAGGACGTGCGACGGAAGATGAGGGTTTCATTACCAGACGACTATGCTGAGAAGCTGAGTGCACAAAAGAATGGCACTGAGGAGTCAGATATGGAACTTCCTGAAGTGAAAGATTACAAACCTAGAAAGCAGCTAGGATATGAGGTTATCGAGCAAGAAGTTTATGGAATTGATCCTTTTACACACAATCTTTTGCTTGATTCTATGCCAGAGGAGTTAGATTGGACTCTGCCGGATAAGCATTTGTTTATAGAAGATACACTCCTTCGAACATTGAATAAGCAAGGTAGAAATTTTACTGGAACTGGAAGCACTCCGATGAGCTACCCGTTGCGGCCTGTTGTTGAAGATATTAAAAGACATGCTGAGGAGGATTGTGATGCAAGAATTGTTAAAATGTGTCAAGGTATTCTAAAGGCCATGGACAGTCGTCCAGATGACAAATACGTAGCTTATAGGAAGGTATATCTCTTTCTTGTTTGTTAAGTACAATTTAACAGTTATCTTACGCTAGTTTTCTAGTAATTGACTTGTCACTGCTATCTTCATGGTTATGATACTATCTGTTGTGATGGATCATGCAGGGACTTGGTGTTGTTTGCAACAAGGAAGAAGGATTTGGAGAAGATGATTTTGTTGTGGAGTTTCTGGGAGAGGTATGTCTCAATGGAATTGTACCCTTGAAACTTCAGTCTTTGATTATTAAATTTGCAAGGTATATGTTTGTTCGTGCAAGCTCCTACATTGGGCTAAATTCAGGTTTCGAATGTAATGTTAACTTTGCAAAAAGTACAAATCTATACATTTCTGTATTTTACATATGAAACATGTCAAATATCTAAGCAACAACAATTCACTAGCGAAAATACAAAACTTTGCACACACTGTTTTTCTGTATTGTCTAGTGATTATACTGCTTATAATCTTTTGCACATGCAGCGAGTATGAAGTATGCAATAATTTACTCTCTGATTTGTGACCGTAACAAATATTGGCCTATCAGATCTTTGACTTTCTAGTTAGCCTCAGGGATTTGAAATACTTCTCGAGTTGCTAGCTATGATTTTGTATAAAATGTCTTATTTACAATGATTGTAGATTTAGTTGTTTGTTCTTTCGAGTTGATGTGCTCTGCTTGTTCAGTTTATTGAAAGCACAAGTGGTGATCCAGTTTACAAATTTAGTCTGTAGCATCATATGCTTATAGGATTTTGTATTGGTGAGGCATTATAGTTTCTGTTATATTGTTTTTCGTAGGTTTATCCTGTGTGGAAGTGGTTTGAGAAACAAGATGGGATTCGATCTCTGCAGAAAGATAGTAAAGATCCAGCACCAGAATTCTACAACATCTACCTTGAGAGGCCAAAGGTGCCACCTATCCCTTCAAAATTCTGAGGTTATGATGGTTAACTTGATATGATTCATCCAACCTCATTCTATACTGATGAATCTTACAATTTTCATGACAGGGTGATGCTGATGGGTATGACTTAGTTGTTGTTGATGCCATGCATATGGCTAATTATGCCAGTCGAATATGTCATTCATGCCGACCTAACTGTGAAGCCAAGTAAGTTGTTTGTCTTTCATAGTGTATGGTTGTTGTTTGCTGTCTTTTCAGATCCTGATACTAGTTCTCTTGTTTGTAAAACAATTTTGTTTTCTATTTTAGTGCACTGTGTGCATTTTGGGACTCACTTGTGCATGAAAGATTATACTAATCTATATTTGCCAAATACTATCATGATATTCTTTTGTGGGGCTACAATTATGATTGTGATCATTGTAGACATTATATCATTATCTTCTTCGTACTTCCATTATTCTCTAATGGAAGTGAGTTTTCCTTTGGCCTTCGTTTGAAAATGGTAACAAACTGCTCGTGGCTCATCACGATCTGCATCTGGCATGTTGTGGTTGTTGCTGACGATCAAATATTGGCATGTTAAATTCAATCAGAATGTTTCCTTTCCCATTATCTAATATATCTATACTATTTGCTAGGTTCGATTGAGATTTTTAGTCCCTTTATTATGTTAACGTGTGATTTTGCTCCCTCTAATTTTTTGTCGAACTTGATCTCTGTCTTTTAATTATTACAAATAAGTCCATCACCTTCCATTTGTACTTAAAACTCTCAAATTCTCATTTTTGTATTCCAAATCTTCAAAAAAGTTGAATAATTTGTTTTATATATTCATTCATTTACAACTCACCAGCCAAAATATAAAATGTAATCCCATAAATTTCCCTTCACACTTAATATCAATTTTCAACTAAATTCTTGGCTTCCAAACTTTTATTAAATTTATTATCTATGCGATATCAATTGTAAATTTCCAATTATTTGAGTAGAAAATTAAGATTTTGATCATTTTATGTTAACAAAATGGACAAGAGGATCATTTTTTTTTAAATAGAGATTTAATTTACTAAAAAAATAAACTAGAGGGATCAAAATTGCACAAAAAAATGAACTCGAATTTTTCTGCTGAAAAGAACTTAAATGCAAGCATTACTACCAGACTCAGAGTTAACTACACATGCAAAATTGTTGCTTCTAATTCTATTATCTTGACTTCTTTTACCCCAATTCCTTGTTTTGTTCTTCAATTTGTCGATGGGCTTTGAATGCTTTTGTGATTGGTGTCTTTTGATGGGGGAAATTCTTTGCTATAGCAACAAAGCACAAATGACTTAAAAGTGCTTTAATATTGACATGGAAGACCTAAAAGATCTAGATCTAATCAAAGGAGTAAATGTGTGTTCATTTAAGGTAATGGTCCTAGTGAATATTAATGATGTCACTAATGACATTTAAGTTGAAACTACGCATTTAATTTCCAGTGGAAGTAGAATTTATATAGGTTGATTTTGAATAGAAATTTCAGCTTGTTGGTCTGCGGAGCTTCCACTTCTGTCCCTTGGTCGTGGCAATAAAGGTGCTGAGGGACCAAGCTTACGTACATTGATAGGAATATTCTATTTAAATCTTTATATTTTGACATTAGTTTGAGGTTTGACCAATGGACACATTTTATATTTTATTTCAATTTTTTCCCTGGTAATAACTCAGGGTTATTGATTGTTAGTTGAGGATTATATTACTGGGTTGCATTCCTTATGTTACGATTTTTTTAATTGTTAATTGTTATATACTTTCTGGTAGTTATCTCGTTATTTTCACTGTTTTTTCAGGGTTACTGCTGTTGATGGTCAATATCAAATTGGTATTTATAGTGTTCGTAAAATTCAACATGGTGAGGAGATCACTTTCGACTACAATTCTGTAACAGAGGTTTGTCCTGTTACCTTCCGACTTCCATCTATTTCATTCCGTGAGATAAATGTATCCTTAGTATATCGCTGTGTAATGAGTACCTTTCATATCACTGTAGAGCAAGGAGGAGTATGAAGCATCGGTTTGTTTGTGTGGAAGCCAAGTATGCCGTGGGAGCTATCTAAATTTGACTGGTGAAGGGGCTTTCCAAAAGGTTTGGACTTACACAAAAAATTTCAATTTATAGGTGCTAAGAAAAACCAAAAGAAGACAGAAATATTCTTAATTGTTCAGTGGAATTACAAGACATGCTTGCTTGTTAATTGGTAGCGTTGTTTGCGTGAAACCTGAGTTTTTACCATGTGCGATTCTTCAGAACTCGGTTATTTTATGTGTTGACTGGAGTGTGCTGTCTGTCTTCTTAGGTTCTGAAGGACTCTCATGGAATTCTTGATCGGCATTATTTGATGCTAGAAGCTTGTGAATTAAATTCTGTGTCTGAAGAGGACTATAATGACCTTGGAAGAGCTGGTTTAGGCAGTTGTTTGCTTGGAGGACTGCCAGATTGGCTTGTTGCTTATGCTGCTCGCCTTGTATGTGCCTTCATCTGTGTTGATACCCTTTTTCTGTTTTTGTGGTTGTTGTGTATCAATTTTCTCTAACATACATTTTATGGTGAAGGTGAGATTTATCAATTTTGAAAGAACAAAACTTCCTGAAGAAATTCTAAAGCATAATCTGGAAGAAAAAAGAAAATATTTTTCAGATATATGTCTTGAAGTTGAAAGGAGTGATGCCGAAGTTCAGGTCTGCTCTCTGTCTGTCTACTTTCTTTTGTGTACATTATTCTCAGGAGATGACATTTGTAATATTGTATCCTCATTTTTCCTCCAAATATTTTCCCTTTATCCCACTTTTTGTATGACTCAGGCTGAGGGTGTTTACAACCAAAGGCTTCAGAATCTTGCTGTCACTCTTGATAAGGTGATTTGCGCTCTTATGTCTGTTCTACGTTGTCTCATTATTCTATTTTTTTAACGTTGCTAAGAAAACACTTTGGATGTAAACATAATCATAAAGGAGAAATGGTAAACACTATGCTTTTGGCAAGGGATTATTAACGATCAATGGCTGATATTATTATGATATAGAAGCCGTGCATCGTAAGGCAGCTTCTAGATGGTCAGTAGTGTTATATCTTATTTAAGAAATCAAGCATTTCACTAATACACAACCCTTTGTTTTTGGAACTCAATAAATGTCAACTCGTTGCAGTAGTATCTCCTGATAAGTTTTCCAATTAATTTTGCTTTCTGTAGTTTGTAGATGATGCTAATTTTTGATGGGGTATTACAGGTAAGGTATGTTATGAGATGTATTTTTGGCGATCCACGGAAAGCACCACCTCCTCTTGAGAAGCTCAGTCCTGAGGCAACTGTTTCCTTCCTCTGGAAAGGTGAGGGTTCATTTGTTGAGGAGCTTCTTAAGTGCATTGCTCCTCATATTGAAGAAGACATCTTGAAAGATCTCAAGCTTAAAATTCATAATCACGATCCTTCAAATTCAGTAGATATTCAAAAAGAGCTTCGAAAATCTTTGTTATGGTATGTGGTTCGTACATCTAGTTTGTCTTGAGTTTATTTTATCCTGGTGGAACTTCACAATCTTTACAATTTAATTTTCTCATTTTCAAAGGTTGAGGGATGAGGTCCGAAATCTTCCTTGTACATATAAATGTCGGCATGATGCTGCTGCTGACTTAATCCATATTTATGCTTATACCAAGTACTTCTTTAGGATACAGGTATGTTTCTCTACTGCCAATACTAAGCTACATGGTGGAAATAGCAATCTGAAAACAGGTTTAATTTTTATCTTGCAGAATTATCAAACGATTACATCACCACCTGTCTATATTAGTCCACTTGACTTAGGTCCCAAGTACACTAACAAGTCGGGAGCAGAATTTCAGGAGTACCGAAAGATATACGGTGAAAATTATTGTTTAGGACAGCTGATATTTTGGCATAACCAGAGTAATGCAGATCCAGATCGGAGCCTGGCTAGAGCTAGCAGGGGTTGCTTGTCTTTACCAGACGCCAGTTCCTTTTATGCCAAGGCGCAGAAGCCCTCTCGACATTGTGTTTATGGTCCAAGGACCGTCAGATCTATGCTTGCTAGAATGGTTAGTTTTTTTTTTATCCTGATATTTGTTTAAGTTATTCTGTTATTGTGCTTTTATCCTAGGTAGGCTGTGATTGGAAATAATAAATAGGAAATGTCTTTCCATAGGATAAGTTTACCCAAAAATGATGGCGTTCTGTTAACAATAACAAACTTTATCCCAGTAGGCAAAATGATTTTAAAGTGATCAATGACTATCAAACCAAGGAGCAATTCTCTTAAGATTTTTCCGAGAACAAACCAGGGGGCAGAAAAACCCAACCGAGGAAAGGATTTCGTAGATGCGAGTCAAGTAACCGCATCCACAGCCTCGATACCTTCTCATGCTCTCATAGAAAACCTCTTATCCGCAATTGTCACGTACTGTCTATGGCAATAATATGCCTATATGAGCTTCAATCAAAGTCAAATCCGTTAAGTAGGTTCTTTAACAGTGTTAGGAATGACGTGCTTAAAGGCTAGACCAGATATGTTCATTGTGATTTAGCGTGACATTGGCAATTAATTGGTCATCTGTTCTGTTTGTTTATTCAGGAGAAGCAGCCGCAGAGATCTTGGCCCAAAGACCGGATATGGTCATTCAAAAGTTTTCCGAAATTCTTTGGTAGCCCAATGTTAGATGCTGTAGTAAATAACTCTGCACTGGACAGGGAGATGGTTCATTGGTTGAAGCACAGACCTGCCATATTCCAAGCCATGTGGGACCGTTAAAATTTTGCATGGTTTGGAGAATTTTGGTCAGAGCACGCTCGATAAAGCACCGACTTTTAGATATGCAATGGTTCATCATTCAGAGCTGCCTGCCTGTTTTAGCGTGGGTGGGGGGTCTGTAATTATTAATCCAAAAGCGTCGTTCCTTGTACCGCTTTTCGGTCATTCTTGTGTACAGTTTTGTTGGCCATTGATTTGTAATTCATTTGATTGTAGGGCATTGGTTTTACATTTATGTAATATGAAATGATAGTTAGGAAGAAAAAAGAAAGGTTATTTCCAGTCACCTGGGTGTTCTCGTCTTTTATTACCTAAAACGGTGCCCTGTAATTTTCCCCATGAATGGTCCCCTTCAAATATTCGGATCGAGTTCGCCTTGGAAACTTCTATTAGGTTGTCCCATTGTGGGGATGTTGCTGCACTTTTTCGTACTGAGCTGGCACCTGATGCTCTTCGTAACCAGTACCTGATAACCAACATTACGGAGGGAGAAATGATAATCGCTGACACTGTCCTTGCGTGTCTGTTTTTTGTGCTTTTTCGGCTGCAACAAGGTTTGTTAGATGCTTTAATTTTTAACTTGAGCAGATCATCAAAATAAGTTTTAAATTGAAACTACAAACCCATCTTCAACTGTATTTTACAAGAATTTTTCCTTATTATTGCAAATTATTAGCTGCTAATTGTTAACAAAGTGGCCATTTTTGGATGGGAATTTCCTAAGCGCATTTGGCATATAAGAGAGAAAACTGAGAGAAATGTGAGCACGATAGAGGATGTATGATGTGGTAGAAAGAGACTTATATTTATGTTTTGTTGTTAATATGTAGTCGCTTTTTCAATTCATTTACAAGTATAGTTAGTCATCAAAACTAATATTTTTCTGACGTAGACTTCCATCAGAGCCAGTTAAGCTGTATTTATATATAAAGTTACTTTGAATGTAACATATGCTTATTTGTTGTTTCTAAGTTTTTCCCTCAAAGAGTTCGATTGTTTGCTTGAAACACTTCGGATTATAATTTTAACCAACATTTAGTTTGAGTCATTAGAATCACTAATAGTGTTAGAAAGTAGGTAGTGAGAAAAAGAAAAGAATAAAAATAAAGTGAAAATGTAGATTTTTTAATTAAAGAGAAATATTTTTTAATTATTATTTTAGAAGACATGCAGGAGGTGATTAATAAGAAGAAACAGGGTGGATAGTTGTTTTGTACTGAGATAATTTATTATGTTACTATTCAGACACGATTTCTAAATGGTTGTCTTTCTAAATTCTTTTGAAAATTCCCAAACATTTTTTCCTATAAACCAACCAATACTCTCTTGCTTTTCACCTCCTTCAATCCTCTACGAAACAGACTTGAGACGAAAGGAGACAGGTGTACTAGATTACAGCGGAGAGTCACAGAGCCTAGAGGGACATTGTAACACGTTTCTAGAGGTGTTGTTTGGGTGAATTGTTTTGTGGAGTGTCTATAGACACCAAACGAGTCTTCTAACAGACAACAATCCCCAAGGTTGTAATTGAAGGTATCTGAATCTCCTTGGTTTTCTTCATCAGAATGAATATCCATTTGCCATTTGCCAAACACCAGAAACAATAGTTGCTATATTAGTCCACACTGATAAATACCATTTGCTCTTCGATAAATGACCAGGTTTCTTATCTGCTGATTAAAATATGAGTTATTAGCATTTGATCTTCAACTTAGCTTAGGGTATTATGAACATTATCTGACATTCACGTGTCGCAGTTTGTCTGGAGATGGCGGTGCATGAACTGACGAATCGCTTCACTTTATAGCAACAAACCAAGCAGAATCAAATGATTACATAGCACGGATAAATAATAGTTGTAATGGCATGCACACGCACCTTCGATTTCGTTTTATTTGGGACACTGAATACTATCACTGTATATGATAGTACATTAAGCCCGTGTTAGCCACACTGTCACCACCCAAGCAAGCGTCTATTGCAAATTCGTACTCCCTCCCTCACTTTTCTACAAAATTTGTTCTCTTTTATTTCTTGCAAAATCAATTTTTAAATTTTCATATTATCCAATTCAATAAAAACTATTCCCCAACTTTCTTACATGAAAAATTATACCATTTTTTGTGGATTAATTTCTGTACAAATGGCGAAAACATAATGATCTTACATGAAAGCGAGGGTATCTAGACAATTAAAAATTGATAATAATAAAAAAAACGAATAAGCTGAGATAATATTATGTGAAAATGTTACGTGGATGATAATATGAGATGAATACAATAATAATTGATCTTTCAAATATATTTGTATTGTTTATATATTTACATCTTGATGAATGTTTACAACTCTTGTTTATTAGCTTTGTGTATAATTTGTACTTAGTGGGAGTGTGCTAAACCTTTCTATATGAGTATGTAAATAAGTCTTCTATAAATAATTTATCTATTTTTATAAGCTTAAATATGGTACCCAAATTATAATGATATGAAAAAACGAAAAAGTTTTTTTATGCAAAGCAAGTGTAAGGATTGAATTATCAGATTATAAGATTATTTTTTTTGAATTATCAGATTATATTTTTATACTGTTAATACTTGTTGAGTCTTTATAAATAAAGATGAATATTGAAATAAAATAAGTATGGTTGATTAAGTTATGGTACGTTGAATTGAGATATAGTATATTAGTAAATAATATCCGAGTTAGTATTCAATATCGATGTTAATGTCGTTTCATTTATTTTTAATCAATATATGTTTGCTTTTAACAAAATGACACTTTTAGACCTTAACGTTTGATACTTTTGTTGCATTTAATCGATGGTACTCTCTCTGCCTTTATGAATATTGGACGAATAAGAAAAACTAAATTAAACCATATATATTTTTTGTCCTATTATAAGCAAATCATAATTTTGAAATACTTTTTTTAATGTAAACCCACGTTTCATGCAATAACAACGATTGAGCATAGTGTGTCATTATAACAAAATGATTACGATTCAGCGTATAGCCATTGGAAGAACGTGTGAATAATGTGGAACAACTGGGTTCAGTGATTATCACTGGACCACCCCAAGTATAAGAAATCACTACGGAAGATGGAAGAACACGAGACATCATCACCTTTTCAGAATCAATCATCCCAGCCGTTGGATGCTGATGACATGCAACGGTTGCGATGCAAGAAGCCATGCCTGAAACCATAACTAAATAACAAGAGAAAAGTTGACGACAACAACAGAGTGACAGGGATAATAAGGAAAAGAACAAACGGCCAAAAAATATTTCAGACCCAGACAAAACAAACAAACCCTACCACCTGTCACCTTACGACTCTCTCACTAGTAAACCCTACCAATTTATAATTATTATAAATTCTAATTGAATAATAAAATTTTATTAATTATCAATAATTAACTCATTTCTTCTTTTCTCTCTCACTAAGCTCTTATATATACTCATTTTCATTCATGCAAGAGCGTCCTCTCACTTCCCTCTCTCTGTGTCTCTAAGTTATGATAATGTATTCCGGCGACGGCTCCTCCTTGGACCCCATTTTTTCCGGCAGCAGTCTACAGTCACTCCTCTCTCTCGACCCTTCCCTCTTCGCGGATGGCTTCCTTCCCTTGGCTTCCCTAACCGACGACCCTACCTTAATACCGCAACAACAACAACCTTCAGAACCCCCAAAACTTCTCGTCCCCAAAACCGAACCCTCTCCCTCTCAACCCTTCAAATTCTTCTCCCAATACCCTCCCACTCCCTTCCTCCGCCTTCCCCACCTCCGCTCCCCGGACCAGCCTCAGCCGAAACGCCAGCGGATGGAGTCTCCGGTGATCCCGCAGAGCAACCTGGCTCGGCAACGCAGACAGAAGCTGAGCGAGAAAACGCGGTGCCTGCAGAGACTGATGCCGTGGGACAAGAAAATGGACCAAGGCACGCTTCTGGAGGAAGCTTACAAATACGTGAGGTTCCTTCAGGCGCAGTTCCGCGTGCTCCAGTCCATGCCCTCCCAGTCCTCCTCTTCCGCGCCTTCCCTCCGCCAAAACGGCGCCGTATTTGTGGATCTGGAGAAGCTGAACCGCTCCCAACTCCTCCAGGTTCTGGTTAACTCTCCCGTCGCTCAAACCATGCTTTATTCCCAAGGCTTTTGTGTCGTCTCTCTCGAACAGTTGTCTCTGCTCAAAAAATTGATCGACAGAAGACAGCACCATGATCCTGCTTCCTCCAAATCTTTCTTCAACTAAGTTTAGGTTCTCTATTCACCGTTTTCTGCTTTTGATTACTGCTATTTTCCATTCACAGTGTTTTACACATTTTCCTACTTAGTCGCTGCTCAATTTCTCAACTATTTTACCTTCTCTCATCTTTCACTTCAACAACACCTAACAATACCTTTCTTACCCCAATCAACAAATCCTATAATCACCTACTTCACAAATTCATTTTAATAATAACAAAATTCAATTTACAAAGTAAAAAATTTAACTAAAATATTAATATTACTGCTTTTCAAATAGTAATATCTTTATTATAAACACTCGTTCTCTTTTTTGCAGTCAAAATATTCACTAGAATTGAATCATTTGTTTTGTATAGTTATCATTTACAACTCGCCCGATATCAAATTTCCATAAAAATAATGCCACATGTTTTTTTATCTTCAAACTCTACCATCAAATTTCAACTAAATTTATTATTATGTAAGTGTGATAGAGGGTATATTATGTGGAAGGAAGGGAAAAATAGATGAAGTTTGTTCAAGTATAATAATATCATTTTTTTTAATTCATTTTGAACTGTTAAATAGAGAGAAGTGGGAGAGATGGAAAAAGAAAGAAAAATGGAAATGTATATTATTTAATTAAAGAGGAATGAAAATGATATTATTATTATTACTATTACTGCGTTTTTTGGACACTGGAAAGGGAATGAATGTTCCATAGATTAAAAAACGATTTAACGAATTCCAAAATACTATAAATGATATTATTTCATCATGAACTGTTTTTTACTATGTCTAGAAAATGTATTAAATTTCTCTAAAAGAATAAATTAGAACATTATACATTTAAATAAGAATATAGAATTAATAAAAGAATTGGATTAGTGTTTTTTGAAAGAAAAAAAAGAGACTAAATATTTCAAACTAAGGTTAGATTTTTAGGATATAAAATATATTATGGAACAATAACTCATATTTAAATGTCTTTACCATTTGCACAGAAAATTTCCTAAATTAAGGACAAAAAAATTTCTAAGATATTTAAGTTGTCTGTACAAAAGTAGTTATGCTTATCAATTATAGATTGTAGAAAGGAATGCCTCATAAGTAGGCTATGGTGGATAACTCAAGTAAATTAAAGAAAAGAAAACTCTTCTAATAAATAATTAGTTATATATCATTTTGGAATTTGACATTCTTTTTCAGATGATTTATTTAAAAAAAAAAAAATTGGTCCTGATAATAAAGCTACCCCATGCGTTATTTTAAAAAAGGACGTTAAGAATGTAGTTTCTAAACGTGTTTTGCTATATGACAATCTTTGCTTTCATGCTTTAATTTTGATTTTGCTGATATCACTTCAGATAAACATGTTTTAAATAATAAATAATCAATATGAGTGACATTAGTAAAGTAATGTGAAAATATGTATAGGTTTTCTATTGATTGATAGAGTAATACATTTATAATTAAAAAATTTTAAAAAATTATAATTTAATTAAGTTATAAGTCATTGATAAATTTAAATATTTTTAATTCAATTTTTATTACAATTTTTTATTTATTGAGAATTCAAAAATTTTGTATCTTTGAATTGAGTTTATTTAAAACTGTTTATTTACCATTTATAATTTTACGTTTTCAAAACAAAATTATAAAAAAATCATAAACACATAAAATGGTAAATAAATAATGAAAACGAAATAAACTAAAAGAAAATTCAGCATGTGATAATGACATAGAGTAATAAAAATAAAGAGAAAACGTAAAATAAAAAACAAAATTTGTGACATAAAATTTGTGTTTGGCTCACCCATGCAACAAAAATAAACCATAAGACGCAAAACCAAAAAGCAAACAACAAATAATCTCCCATGACTCTGTTTTCACTCTTATCATCGTAACATCAGTTAACAGAAATTTTCAAAACTGATAAGTGAAATAACATATTAGTGAAATATTTTAAAAGATTAAAATATCTTTTAATTTCATTATATTTAAAATTATGAAAGAACTAATATACCTGTAAAAAGTACATGTATCAATTGTTAAGAAACGTTAAAATTGTAATTTTGTTACTTTAAAGAATTTACTTTTTGTAATTTTTCTAGTTTAAGGAATTTATATATCGTAACTATATAGATTACGATATCTTATTATTTTATTGGATATTTGTTTTCGTTTGAGTTATTTTGGGTAGTATTGTTTAAGTTTGAAATTAATACTTAGTACTTTTTGAGATACCCCAAAATTTTCCATTTTTGATTAAAATACCTTTAAAATATTATTTTGAAGACTCAAAAATCCTAAAACCCTCCTATCCCTTTATTGATGAAGCTCTTTTTATTTCAGCTCTGCAGCGCCACCTTTAAAGCATAACCGTCATTTCGTGATTAGATTTGTTAGCCATTTTTACTCCGTGAACCTTGGATAGATAGCAATGCATTTGACGATTATTTGAGATATATATATATATATATATACACGTGGATTTCTAGATTATTTGGGCAGATTTAATGTGGTTTGCAATGTGGAGGGATGTATTGTATTCTGTAAGAAATGGATTGAGGAACAGAGCATTCCGTGAATAAGAGCATTCCGTGAGAATAATACGTTCTGCAAGTCACTCATAAATAATTAAATGAGTTCCGAAACCTTATTTTGTAACTCAACCCGATCCCATTCCAACTTGTCTCACACGACGCTGTCCACTACTGTACCGCCGCGCCGCCACAGTTGCAATTGTCTGCTGCCGTCAAGAATGCCGACTGTAGTAGAACGCCACCAATCAGCCATTGCCTTACCGTCACCTTCACCCTTCCAGTTTCTGCACAGTCATATGCAAGTACCTCCAACTCACTGTTTTATTCCTTCTACAACCTTAAGACTAAAGAATTTTTCAATTTTTTTGAAGGTGTCTCAAAAAGGCTTGGAGGTGCAGGAAGAAGCAGTCAGATAATGGGTTTCTATAGTGGGCTTAATCCTTGCTGTGTTTTAATGGGTTTATGGGTCTAATTCAGAGCAAAAACTTCCTGCACCCTGTCATTTTCATCTTTGACCTGCACCTTATTAATTTTACAAAAATTAAAAAATATCCTTTTAAATAAAAATAAGTTTTAGAAAATATTTTCCAAAAATAGATTTTAAAAAGTATTTTTTAAAATTTACATTTTATATTCAGAATATAAAACTTACATTTTAGAAAAAGAAGTTCATAATTTATTTTAAAAAAGTATTTTTTAAATGTAAATTGATGTTGTTTGAAACTTTATGTAAATTGATGTAAATTTCAGAAAGTAAATTGAAGTATTTTCCAGAAGTTAACAAGAACACTTTAGTAATTTCCTGTGTGCAGGAAGTGTTTTTGCCCTAATTCAGTGACAGAGAAAACACAATTAAGGGTAAAGCGTCTCAAAAATCAGTGCCAGCCTAGCAAGATAGTAAAACCATTGCCCTCTAAAAGCAGAACCAATCAAGTAGATAAATCTGAAAAAGAACTGACATTTTCTTATAAAGATTCAGAATTTCAACTTTTTTCTAGAACTAATGAGAAGGGAAATAGAGAGAGAGAAAAAAAAAAAACTATGGTAATGTTTGTGCTAATTTCTTTTGAAACTTTATTTTTCTTTGAAAACAAAAAAATGTGTTAAACAACTTTTAAAAAGGCTACTTCGAAAAATAAATCTTAACTTAATAGTAGAGTTGTATTTAGAAATTTTGAGGTTGAGAATCTACATAATAACATCAAGTTTAATGTCTGGAATGACTTGTTTATAGTTTTAGGTTCCTCTTAATGTTATTTTTAACATTCCCTTCAATAAATAATCTGTCATAGATAAATTTTTCACTGATTAGAATCATTTATATATCATTTAATAATTTGTAACAAGCATGACAACTAACATATTTAATAAGTTGTGCTTAATGTAAATTTCTGCCTATAAAATCAACTAAATTCTTGAAACATTTATATCATACTCACTTAGCTATTTTAACATACACTAATTCCATTTGTCTCAATTATGTATCCATTAAAATAAATTGACTTTATGTTCTTATTGGTCCTTTTAAGCATTTAACCTCTGTTAAGTTATTTATTCTCTAATATCTTTTGTTTATATAAATGTACTACTTAATTTGAACCTCTTTCCACATAACACACTAAAAGAAGAGGTTGCATACCTTCCAAATTCTTTCTATAAAAACATTAATAATGAATCATTTAATGAAGAAAACCAAATGCTTATCATAACAACAATAATCTTTGATAATTAAATACTTCTAAAAAAAATATCATTATACAAATATTTACCTTGTAATTAATTATTAAAAATGCAAGTTTTTTTTAAATTTTTTTAGCAGTTATAAAAAAAGTCAATTTAACTTGTAATTTGGAATCATATATCTTAACATAATAGTTAATATTATTTTTTTGTTGAAATTTTTTTGACTTTATTATCGGTGGTAGTTGAAGCAGTTTGGCACCATTAATATAGGTGGATTTTCTATATTATTGTTTCCTGTCCTTTTATATATATATATATATATATATATATATATATATATATATATATTACACATTTTAAATACCTCAAATAAATACATAAGTATGTTAGAATTGAATTTTAGCTTGGTCTCCATTACAAATGAGGGATGGGCACGTCTTTCTTCAAACTAGAGTCCTCTTTGGCATTGCATACCTGCATAAAGTTTGTGCAACCATGGTTATAATCTTTAGCTAGATGTTGTGTGCGTGTGCATACCAGAGTTGTTCATCACAACATTTTTTAAGAGAATGTTTGACCAGTAAATCGGTTATTAAGTGCTATTATTTAATTTAAGAATAATGTAACCTTGGAGTCTTATAGAAAGTTGTTTGGTCTTTAATGTCTGATTAAGGATATTAATTTAAAAATGGTTGGTTTATGCAACTCATGTAACTGTGTTTCTAGCCGTTAAGGAAAGGGCAGTGTATGGTAGTGAGCATGGAAAGAGCATAGAAGAACGCAACCATGGAAAAAGACGAAAGAGAAAGCAGAAGACCCACACAGAGTCACTACTGAAGCAGATAAACAAATACTGGGAGAAGTGTACTGAAAAGGAAATCAAGTTTCAGGTAAGGACCCGCAGAGAGAGACCCACCATTTTCCAGCTGCAGAGGAAAAATAACAAGAGAATGTGCTACGTGGGGAAAGCAACAAAGATCTTCATCTTCATAGTCACGGTGCTCGTTGTTCTGGGTCTCGTTTTGGGATTGGGGATCCTAAGCCGCCACCACCGCCACAACAACACTCTCAATAAATGTTCCGATGGCTCTTGCTTTCATCAATCACCTCCATTCACCGACCCCAATTTCAATCCACCAACCCCACCTTCCTCCATTCCACCCCCCCCTACCTCACCAACCGTTCCGGTCACAAATTCACCCCCTCCGGTTACAAATCCAACCCCTCCTCCTCCTCCTTCCGACACCGACCCATCTTCGCCGCCGCCGCCGCCAATGCTGCAGTCGCCGCCACCACCGCCGGAGGAAAGTGACCCTCCAAATCCTCCAAGTGTGGCGGCGCCGCCTACTAATAACCCTACACCAGAGCCTGCTCTGGTGGCACAGGGTCCTGTTCATGTTTTTGTGTAGCTATGTATCTGCATTTTGCAGATGGCAATTGGGTCGAAAAGGAAAAGGAAAATCGGTATTGGATCTGGGTGGTTCTTATTATTACTCTTATTCTCTTTTTTTCATAATTTTGCTGGGGTGATGGGGTTGGTACTTTGTTGATGTTTTTCTTTTGGTATTGGGATAATGTGAAATGAAAGTGGGAGCACTTTTTGTTAGCCCGTATGTTTCTCTCAATAAGGTATATAACTCTTTGATTATACACTTCAAAGGAAATTCATTAAATGCAGTATTGCTGCTTACCAGATTTGCATGCATCTTTCTCCCAAAGGCTCTGAATATCTCAAAGTGTGTTTGTTACATTAACTCATTTGATACGCATTTGGTTATAAGCTTCAGTGTCATATTTTGCAAGTGCTTTTCCCCCTGCAATTAGCTTCGAGGTTCTCCATTCAGCCTCCACTAAGGACCTGCATGAGAATGCAAACACTAAATAGAACTACACAGGAAAGATTATGTAAGTGGTGACATTTTTTTAATGTTTCTTGCTTAAGGTCATGGCAGCTGTGATTCTAGGCATTGAAGCTGAAATTGCACAAAACTAAGGCATGCTTCATGCTAATTCTCTAAGTACATTCAAGAATTCTTTTTCTTTTGGAGTTTCTATTAAGATGCAATAGTTGTTTTAGCTGGTAACCAATTAAACAGCTTAAGCACTTGAGATTGTGGATGTTTGAGAGTAAAGATCCAAACCATAAGGCCTTCATGCTGGGTTTGGCTGCAGCAGTGCTTTTGGCATTAGCTCATGTTATAGTGAATTTGGTTGGTGGCTTCAGTTGCCTTTGTTCTCAACAAGAGGTTGATAAGGCTTCTCCCAATAGACAACTCTCAATGGCTTCTCTCATTTTAACATGGTAATGCCTCACTACCTCCACTACTGTTTTGGAGAAAAGATATAAGGAGAAGAGAAACAAAGAAATTTGGAATGTGATAAACGATGTGATGAGAAAAATAAATACAAAATTCGTGTGGCATGATTTTTTGTTTATACCCTTGTTTTTATTTATCTCCTTTCAATTGTGTGGTTGATCAGGATTGTGTTGGTTGTTGGATTGAGCATGATGGTGATAGTGATGTGATGCTGAAAATAAAATAAATGTGTATTTTTTATATTAGCAAGAAAAGACTAGTTAGTTCTGATATTAGTTTATTTTATGTTTTGTTTGAATATAAGTTTAGGGAAGGAAAGGTTTGTTTGACTAATCCCTTCCCACACTTTATATATAAGGAGAGCTCTTTTCTATTGAACGAGAATTTGAGTTGTGAGAACACTTGTGTGATTGGTTTGAAATTTATCTTGAACTCTTTAAGAGGTAATTGACGATTTTACCTTGAGTTTATCGTGAAGATGAAAAACTTTTCTGTTGAAAGATCACTTTGTAAAGCAGTGGATGAGGAGGAGGTAGAAACCATGAGGAAAAGAAAACCTAGCTCATGATACCATCTTAGATGAAAGAGAAACTAATATTATTGTATCATGACACTTGGAGAAGATGCAGAAAGAGTATATATATAGGTGGTGGAGACCAAGCTAAAACCTACCTACCGTATCATACATATACCATGCAGATACATACATGCAGACTACACTCTAGATAATACTCCTAATATACTCTTCATTCTTATAAGTTTCTTCTTTTCTTCTTTGTTCTGTGTCTTGAATTCTTAATATCTTGTTTAGTTGTCTTGTTATTTTTTGCTTCATGTTTCCACCAATTAATGTCCTTCATCATGTTTTGTTTACCTTGTGAAATCTGTTTAATTCTTTCTCATCTCTTAGAAGCAGATATTCACATTTAAAAAGCTTCCATCATTTTTAGATCAAAATCCAGAGTTTCCAGTGTTAGTTTGTGATAGAAAATTAAATCAAAATCCCTAACAGGTTCTTATTTCAAACAAAACACAAGTTGAAGGTTCTTATTTGGTTATCAAAGCTTAGATCCAACATTTTGATGACAGATCCGACATTTCCAGCGAAGACAGTTTTGTTCCATTGGTGCAATTGGCAATCTGAAAATTCACGTCAATTTGCATTGGATTTGAAGCGCGATTTGTTTGGCCATTCTGTGAAGTTTGTTCGGTGATTGGTAAGCGTCTTTCATTGAAGGACCGCATTCGTTGATTAAGCCAAGCATGACTGAATTCACGTGATTCATAGAGGCAATGCGGATTCACGTGCAGAGGTGAACAAAATTGAATTTGTTGTTTTCAAATCAATTCTAATTAAATTTTAATTCATGTAAAGTGAAAACTGAAACTGGCGCATGTAGCGAAAGTGTTGTGATGCGTTTTTGGATTTGGAAATTGAATTAGCAAATAGAATCAATTTGAATTGAAGATCTCCGATTGATGCTCGCTAGTTACGGGTGGAGTAATCACGCTTACGGTGAATTGAATTGTCAGAGCATTTGACAATTCACATGCGGTGCTGTTCTTGTCAATTGCAATTGGTTCGGTATTTTTTCGGTGCAATAATTAAACTATATTGGAACATAAATCCGCAAAGCAGGAGCTGTTTCGAGTGAAAAGATGCAGACAACATGAATTGCACGATGCAATTAACAAGATTGAACTTGAACAGTACAGTTATTGATTGGTGTTTTATTCAAATTAATTCCATAACTTTGGTGCCTTATGATCATTGAAATAGAGAATTCAATTGTTAAAAAGAATCAACAAGCAGCACGAGGAGAAATTCGTTTGATTCTTTAAGCAGTTGTGGTAATTCATTGGTTTTGTTGTACGGTGCCTTATGCCATTCATTTTTTTTTTCTCCAAATACTTTTTCCATTAATGCCTTTTTTTTGTATGAAAGGTCTTACAGCCAAATGCTTCACAATTTTGGTGTCACTCTTGATAAGGTGATTATGCACTCTGCTATCTATGTTTGCCACTTTTCATTCTTCTAACTTTTTAGTGTTAATAAGGACAAAAACACTTGGCATTTAAACATGACATGATTATAAAGGAGAAATGGGAAACTCCATGTTTTTGTGAAGGGCTTGTTAACAATCCCTGACCAGGCTGATACTAGAAGATGTGCATAGTAAGGCAGTTTCTAGATGGTCAGTAGTATTATATCCCCTGATGTAAGAAATCAAGCATTTCACTAATACAAAAATCTTTGTTAAAATTTGAACTTGATAATTGTCAACTCTTTCTTGCAGTATTATCTCATTGTGAATCATCATTAGTTTTCCAATTAATTTTGCTTTCTGTAGTTTGTAGATACATGGTACAGTTAATTTTTCTTCTGTCATTTTAAACTTTAATATAGCAATCTGAAAACAGTTGTATTTTTTATCTTGCAGAATTATCAAGCGATTACGTCATCACCTGTCTATGTTAGTCCACTTGAGTTCCCTAGTAGACTACAAGTAGGGGCAGAATTTCAGAAGTATCGAAAGATATATGGTGAAAATAATTAGGACAGCTGATATTTTGGCATAACCAGAGAACCTGGCTAGAGCTAGCAGGGGTTGCTTTTCTTTACCAGACAAGTGTTAATATTATGACATCACTTTCTTAATTATGTGGTATCATAGAGGATATATTATTATGTGGTGAATATATATAAAAGCTCAAACACAAAAAAGACTTCAAATTATTCTGTGAATAGTTTGGTTTGCCGGGATATTCTAAGCAAAAACATAGAAGACAAGGAATGAAAGCCGAAACCTAGGAATAAAAAAAAAAAAAAGGAAAAAAAAAAAAAAAAAAAAAAAAAGAAAAAAAAAAAAAAAAAAAAAAAAAAACAAAAGAAAAAGAAATAAAAAAAGAAAAATTGAGAGAAAAAAATAAAAAAGGTGGAGAGAATTAAAGAATATA
>Ga0209489_103892_pt1 | contig 28417 bp, 25 predicted proteins | sample SiratrowhiteBW_FD_187527 | JGI IMG/M metagenome (GOLD analysis project Ga0209489, IMG submission 187527) | Root nodule microbial communities of legume samples collected from California, USA - Siratro white BW (SPAdes) (version 2) | ecosystem: Host-associated > Plants > Roots > Nodule | place... | reverse complement strand
ATAAAATCAAATTGTTCAGTCATTGTAGGTGTACTTACACAACCCAAGAGGGACTCCTATTTCACTGGCACGCTATCTCCTGTGGTGATTCCTAGATGTTCTCATTCAAGTGGATTCATATAAAAAATCTTTAAGTTAAGTCCGAAAAAGAGTGTATATGTAAAAGATACTTTGATCCTCAAGTCAGTCTATGTGCATTTATGAATAATAAATGCTATTAACTACAATCCATACTTATAAAAAATCAACTTATTTATAGATTTATAATGGGTCATTGCATGCATGGGCCTATAATAGTACTATGCATGTTTCCTAAAATGATTATTGCTCAATTTGTTGATTAAGGGTTCAATCCATAAGTAAACTTACTTTTTATTATTCTAGTTCCCGATATGTATTCAGATATGTCTCTTGGACCATTTCAATTACTGTTTTGGGGTCCTTTCAATCATGTAGGTCTAACATTCATTTGACTTTATATAGTACATAGGCCCCCATAATAAAAAAAGTTTTAGATTGAGTGTTTGTAAAAAGATTTGAAAGAAAATTTCCCCTTCTAGCGATATCGCTTTAGTTACCTAATCCTCCCTAGCCCCCAGGCTTGAGAGACATAATCTCCAAGAGTGATGGATGATGTATTGATGTGTATACTTAGCAACTTTTGGCAAGACATGGGTTACTAGGACATGCCTTTTCAATAAGTGTAACCAATGACAATGTTAACCATTGGATTTGAATCCAATTGACAGTCATGGTTTGACATGTTTTTCTGTTATAAATAGGTGGCGTCATTCTCACGTGACCATGTTGGTTTTTCAAATATCTGATTAATGGCTAGGTGAGAGAATTTCTTGTGTTATCAAGTTAGTCATATCTTCTTCTTCTAGTGTGTTGGTTTCTTTGGGTGAGTGGTCATCATTCAATGACAGTAAGTCTTGGTTGGTGTTGAAGGTGCAAGTTTTTCTTCCAAGGTGGGTTGTCGTGCTGATTTGATGCTCTTGGTGAAGCGAGGGATATCATTGTAGAGCAAGTCAAGAGTAACATTCCCCTTAGGTCAAGTTAGATTGGACAAACACATGTATGATGGAGTACTTTTCTAAGTATATATGATCATCTATGGTTGAGTCCTTCTATGACATAGTATTCTATATGTATGCGTGTTTTTTCATGGATGTGCACGTCCAATTTACCTTTCACGAGTTTACCATGAGTATTTTGTAGGTGTTAAATATTGCACCAAATAGCTACATTCAAATAGTTAGACGTCCTTACAAGCTTTTCAGTTGGTGTGATGTGTTGCAACTAACCTCCTCACCCCAAGTGTTTTTACATTATTATAGTACCCGTCCTTCTCACCTGGTTGGTTGGTTGTCACTTGTCAACCAACTGTGTATATGCTTCTTTGCTCCTTATACCTTGTCTTACAAAAATTTCAAAGGTGGGCTCTTTAAGGTCGTAGTAGAGTTGTTAGGTTGTAGGTTTTTTTATGATGGGGATAAGTCGAAGTTCCCCATTTACTAAACAAGGAACTCCATCCAATATAATAATTGGTTGAGGACTATGACGATCACCAAGGACGATAAAAATTTTAAAGTTTTAGATAAGCTACCAAGGAGGTTACCCACCTAAGATATCCTTATCATATTACTTTCACCCCTCCGTCATGTGGATTTCTATTATAGTTTCCTTTTTGACAATTTTTGCTCGATGTTAACTTTGTTGAATGGTTATGTGTATTTTAGGTGTCATGACCAATGCATGAAGCAAGTATTGAAGCAACTAAAGCAACAATGCACGAAGATGGTCGAGAAGACCGCCAAGGATGTCACTATCTCTAACATTATGAGCCAACATTCAAGTAGTAGTTTTAGCCAACCTAATACCTTCTATAGACCAGAAAATGCATAAGAAGAAAAAAAAAAACTTCAGAGAAACATTCTTCTCTATGATAGTCTCTGAAGAGGGCTCAGCCATCCTCTTCAAACATTGACACTAGTTCAATGTCACCTCTTCTTGGTGATGACATGCAATTTTCAAAAGGGGTTAATATCTCCCTTACCTCAGGTTTGAAGAAAGTCATGGCATCGACTTTCATTCAAGAGCTAGTGGTTACTTGAGTTGAGTTGCAAGCGATAACATTTATTTTTATGATATTATTGTAGAAAAATATGTAGGCTGAAGTTCAAGAGAGGGTGAATTGAACTATTAATTCTTTTTTAATACAAGTTAAAAAGAATGGAGATTTTTATTGATCAATGTTCAACAATCAAAATATACACAGATCAACCAATTAAAATCACAAAACAGCAAGCTAAAAATCAATTATTACATCTGCCCAGAAAAATAATCGATTAAAATATCAAAACAGTCGATTAAAATTTCTAACAGTGACTAAACCAAAAAAACAATAAGTTAAAAATACAATTCAACTGACTAAAATTTGTCCAGCAATACTTAGACAAAATTTTGTTATACTGGCAAGAAAATCAATCAATTAAAACCAAATTAAACAAATTAAAATTTTCAATTGTGACAGTTTTTCAAGATTTAATAGTGACCAAGCTTAAAGACTTCTTTCAAAACTGTTTGTGATGAAGCAATATTGAAAAAAAAATTCAAAAGATTTCTGTCTAGAAAATCAGCAGGCTAAAATATGAAATAGTTTACTAAAGTTTTCCAAAAAAGTGACTGAACAACTTTGGCACAGTGATGAAGAAAAATAGTGACTTATCCAATGGTTTTAGTTTATTACAAACTGATGAAATAGCTAAAACTGATTTGTCAACCAAGAAATATGGTGAAGATCAATTTCACAAGCATTCTAGAAAAACAGTTGATTAAATTTCAATTTCAGTTGATTGTTCTTATTGTCAAAATCAAATATTAGGTGTTGCTCAGAAAATCAACCGACTATTTCATAGTTTTAATCGGCTATTTATACCAGAAAACCAGTTTTGATGTACAAATGGCACACAAATCAAATAGCAACAAAATCAAAGAGAGTACAAAATATTTTTATACTGATTCACTCTTCTTCAAGAGCTACATCTAATTCCTTTTTAAATCTTGCAAAGGTTCCACTAAAAATCACAAGTTTACAATCAAGTACACAACAAAGACTCAATCTTGAATGCTTCAAGATTGATCTAACCCTTGTGCAGAACCCTACTACAATGTACAATGTAAACTCAATCCAAAATGAAATTACAATATAATACAACACCAATTACACTCAAACGCCCTATCTAAGTGTAAAACAACAACAAGATTGGATCAAAAATGAATTACAACTAGAACAAGCACAATAACAATAGCTAAAACGACTCAAAACAAAAAGAAAATGCTTCCTTGTGATGAGAATCAACTGTAATGTGCTCCACTCTTCAAATTCCAAACAAGAAACCTCCCAAGAATGAGACTTAATGTAGATCTTTATCAAATCTTGATCAACCTCTCAATTCTTGAAGATTTTTCCAAAATCTTCTCAAGTGAATTTAAGAATAATTTCTCAAATTCAGAAAATGGCAAAAGAAGCTTAGCAAGCTGCAACGCGCATGAATATATAGCAGAATTTACGTTGTTAAGTGAAATAAATTGGTTCTTTTTGCAAAACAATCGGTTGATTTTACTTGAGTACATACAATCGATTGATTTCCATAAACAACCAATTATTTTTACTCTGCAGCAAAAACTTTCACAAATTGTACTTCGAAAATAGTTTTCACCTTGAGTATTTTGGAGTTTCTTGCATGCAATTGACAATATGAAAGTAAACAACTACAAGCTACAACTAAGGACCCACAAATCTAACCCAACCTAAGCTTCATAGGATTGTTTCATCAAATATTCGATCCATGGAGTGTATCCAACAATTATTAGGCTTATTTTGTTGAAGAAATAAATTCTTTCTAAGCTTAGAACCTGCTAAATCCCATGTTTTTATCTCGTATTATAAATAATTTGTTTATTGTTCTAAATAACTGAATACTTGAGTTTTTAATCAAATTTTACTCTAAATCCAATTAATCTTGTCAAATAATTAATCAGGATGCAATTGGGTCAAGATGAGCAAGATTAGAGCCCACAAAGAGGGAGATAAAAGATAAAAGTTGACATAGACCAATTGCACCAGCCTATTAGAGCTAAGCCTGGTGCCAATCAAACCCAAGAGAAAAGGGCTGGAAATGTGCCTGGTGCCACACATGTTGCTCCAGGTGCAAATTGGACCAAGAATTATAATAAAATCCAATTGCTCCCAATGCCCATAAAGTTGGATCGAGAGTAGACGTCAGAAATCACAATCTTTTTAAAAGATTCTTTGCATTACGATGAAGACTACCAGTACTCTCTACTCGACCAGGGAGTCAGAAAAAATGTATCCTTGGGATGATGACTAGGGTTTGGAGGTTCTTTTTTCTCCTTTTTGTATATCCATCTTCCTTCATTGTTCATTCTTCTCATCTTGTTGGGATTAGATGTAACCATTTGAATTCTCATGTAATCATTATGATTTTCATATTTATATTTTTCCTTTCAATATATAAGTATTTTAATTTTGTGGTTATTGCTTGTCGAGTTGATTCATGGCTAGATCTTTGATTCTTGAGGTATTAGGAAATATCTTTTGTAATGTAGAACTGGATTAAAATACTAAGTGAAAGCTTGTGTCTAGGAATAGAGCATGATTCATTTATTGTTTTAAGACCCTTGTGGCAATTGCCAGTTTTATTTATATAATTGATCAAGGAAGTGACAGTTAATAAATAAGTTCATGCCCACTCACTTAAGGAATTAAAGTTTAAGTATTATTGTGGGTTGACATTAATTATTGTTTGCAAAGAAAGTAAATTCTTTTATGCATGAGAGTAAGATTTGATGAAATTTTATCCTGCATTTGTATTTCATATCCTCTCCATTCCTTTTTAACTTTCCAAGTGCTCATAAAAGTACCAAAATAAGTTAAGTGTTTTGGATTTATTTGTACTCTATTTTTTCTATAATTGTATTTATTGTTGTGTATTGCACGAGTCTTTTGGGAGAGAACAATATATTTATTACTTGCTATATTTGCGACTGGTACATTTGCTATCATATGAAAATACACTCAAGTTGTCAATGTCGAAGTGGCAAAGAGGACTTCTTTGGCCAAGGTGCCAAACTTAAAGGATGAGTTTGCCAAATTGACTAGCACCTTGAAGGCTACCTTAGAAGTTAACTCTCCTCTTAAAGAGAAGACAAAGAAGGTTGAGTTTGAACGTTATAACTTGGACAATAATAAGGCATCTTGGAGGACATGATGCTTAATCTCAGAGCAATAGGAAGAAAGTATAGCTATTGAGATGTAAGATTTGGAGCAAAGTCTGACGGATATAACTTTAGCTCATGAAGAAGAAAATGCTAGCAAGGAAAAGGTCAAGGTTGAGCTCCTAAAGTTCCAATAATATGTTATCCGCCTCCACGAAGAGTGGTTTAACCAATCTGTTCGCCAAGCCATCTTCTTTTATAATGTTCCAGCTCATGAAGGAAAATTTGATGTTGGCACAAATGTCTATCAGGGTGAGTTGGTGTCGGTTGATGAAATTCTAGGTAATGATGTCGATCACAGTCCTAGGGAAGGTAATGTTGATGGTGTTGAGCACTCCCCTAATGATGATCAAGGAGTCAATGATGACCAAGGGTCTCGTTTTTTTTTTTTTTTTTGCCAGTCTCTTTTTGTAGTTACCTTTCTTCTTAGGCTTTGTTAGTGAATGACTATTCATACAATGTAATTATTTTGGTTGATTTTTATTCGACTTTTGATTAATCAAGTAGTTTTCTAATTTTTTACAAGTCTATGTCGTTTAAAAAATTTTAATGAGTAATGGTAATCGAGAGGGATCGTGTATGGTGAAACTTCCCTGGTTGAATTCATTTTACACTCGGGAGGGATCAATGTGAAATGTCCTAGATCAACTTAAAATTCGAGAAGAACCAAATTGAAGCTTCCTTGACAAGATATATAAGTATTATAACTGAACATGAAGTTGTCTAAAAATGACATTTTATTCATGTGCCTCATTGAAACCTTTTTTACCAAAACTTTCCTTAGGAAAAAAAAAAGACTGAATGAGGAAAAAGTACATTTACAATTGAGTATAACTTAACTAAAATAGAACTGTAGATTTATAACGTTACATGTTCTTGATATTGGGTCTCCCGAGAGGTATCCAAGCCTATATGCTCCATTATTTACTTTCTTGTTGATCCAGAAAGGTCCCTCCCAATTTGACAACAACTTGCCTTTGTTTTCTCAATCATCGCTTCTCATAAACCATACGAGATATCCCTTGTGGAATATTCTTAACTTAACCTTTGAATGGTACATCTTTGCAAGTCTCCTCTCTTATCTAAACTTTATCCCTTAATTTGTTGAGCAAATCTAAGTTGGCCTCAGCCTTCTGTGATTGATGTTTATGTCAAAAAGTTGCCTTCTTAGTGAGGGTTCACTGACTTCTACTTGTATTTGTCCCATAGGTCATGCTATATGGGGTTTCTTATGTTAGCGACTGAGGTATGCACCTATATGCCCACAAGGCCTCTAATAGTTCCTCTGTCCATCTTCCATTGGCCACTCCTAGTCTTTTCTTCTGTTCATTTAGGATAACTTTGTTGATGGTCTTAGATTGATAATTTGTTTGAGGGTGCTCAAATGAACTAGTATCATGTCGTATGCTAAGACGCTCATGAAAGGTGATGAGGTTAACTATTATCCATTATCTATTACAAATGTGTGGGGGATGTCATATCAGCACATGATATTCTTTCAAACAAAAGTTGGAATGTTTATAGCTGAGATAGTGGCTAAGGAGTCGTCCTTGATCCACTTTGTCACGTAGTCAACGACTACCAACAGAAACTTGCATTGGCCTTTACTGAGAAAAAAATGGACATATGATATTCATACCCTATGTTGCAAATGACGATAGGGAACTGACAAGATGTAACTCTTCAGGTTTTGAGTGTAACATATTCCCATGGTCTTAGCAATTGATACATATTTTCACATACTTTGCACAATCATCTTACAATGTTAGCCAGTAGTAATGGGTCCATAGAACCCAATTCGACATCATCCTTCCTTAAAAATGAAAGTTGTGTACTACTTGGTGAATTTATCCAGGATATATATAGCTTGGTCCTTGGTGAGGCATTTCAAAAGGAGCTTGGAGTAACTTCTTTTGAACAACTATTTTTCAACAAATATGAAATAAGAACATGTAAAATAAGTTCAGGTTGAGTTTCAAAAGGGGGGTGAATTGAACTTAGAAAACTTTTTGCAAACTATGACCAATTTTACAAAACTAGATGAAGATTCTCTATTCGAACTATTAAAAGATGATTTCTGTAAAATGCACAGTGAATGTTTAATATATTCTTGAAAACAATCAATCAACTATACCAATTGTATTTAATCAGATCAAGTGCGGAAGCAATAAACTGCAGTCAGAAAAGTATTTCAGAAAACCCAAAACACAATTGATTAAATAGTTTTTGGAACAACAATGACCAGTTGATAGAAATCAAGATTCAGGAAAAACTAGTTAAAAGAAATATAATCGATTAACTGAAAACTTGATTGACTGAAAAATCAAGAAAAGAAATATCCAGAAACCAGAATATGTGTCAACAATTTCAAAAAAGATTTCCAAACAAACTTAGAACAAAACAATTAATTGCACACAGGAAACAATTAATTGTGCAAACACGAGAAACAAGATAAGTGTTCAAGAATAGGGAAAGAAAGATCAAGAACACAAGTTTTTATCCTGGTTCACCCTTCTTCAAGGGCTACGTCCAGTCCTTTGCAAACTAGCAAAGATTTCCACTAGAAAAGATCTACAAGATCAATATCAAACAATACAATACTTGTACCCCGCAAGCACACCCTGCTCCTAGCAGTAAAACAACTTACTGAACCCTTCAGTGGCAATACAAATTGTAGAGAACCCTCTATACACACAAGTTACAATCACACACCCTATGCAATATGTAACCAAACCAGCAGTATTCAAAAATACAATGATTAGACCAAATCACACAGTGAATCTACTCAAAACAGATTACAAATATATCAAGATCAGAGTAGAAACAGTTAGCTCTGCACAAGATCATTGTTACACTGATTTAGAATCAAAGTAATGCTCCAGGATTATGATTCTTGAGAAGAAATGAGTTAGCAAAAGATTTCAAGGTGTTTCGCACGATTCTCTCTCAAAGGATTTCACAAGGTCTCTTAGAATGATTTTCTGTGTATGTCAAAACACGTGCCTTCCCTTTATATAGGCAAACAATTTTAAAAATCTGTTAAAACTTCAATTAATTGAAATAACTGTTTAATCAATTGAACATTTTTAGAATTGAAAATTTATCAGCTTCAGAATAAAACCAGTTTATTAAATTTTCTTTCCAAAACACATTTATTTGACAGCTTTGATTAATTTGATTACGTAATTTTATCTTTGGAGCTTACTAAGACATATGAAACATGCAACAAATGATTTTATGACAAGAGCAAGAACTCACACACACACACAAAGCCTAAGTCTAGAACCAACATATTCAATCATCTTCATGATCCTCTTTGCAGTCCTCACGATTCCTTAGACTTCATTCACTTATTGATTTTAGTAAATCCTCTAGCAACTCTTGGTGCTAACAATCTCCCCCAATTTGATGAAAGCAAATAATTGTATGTTGAGCTGAATCTTCTTCAATCCTGAATAAACTGTACTCTGGAACAGTTGATTGATAATCTGTGAATTCAGTAAGTTCAGAGCAAGTGCTAATCTAGGCTGATAGATTTGAAATAATTGATTATCACTCCTTGTGATTTTTCAGCTTGTTTAGATCAAATTTCCTTATGATCATCCAAATGCTCCCCCATACTCCATTGCCTTGTTTTAAAATACAGTAAATGAAATATATTTAGAAATCAAAATCATTTTAAACAAAATACGTAATACCATATTTCATTCATAATGAAGTACACATGATATATTGGGGCAGCAGATTGGAGTGACTTAAACAGCTGCATTACAACATATTTCGCAAATTACTAACAGGACTAAAAAACAACTTAAACAGCAACAAACGCAAGCAGTAACAAAGATAGCAAACTAAAACAGACAATAAACAACAGAAAACACAAACACACCACCAACTAGACCAGCCAACCAACACACCAGATAACTTCAGAGCCTTTACTTCCCCCCTATTGCATTCATCAAACTAGGGTGAAGCGCCAAATATGCAACAAACAGTTCAGTCATCTGGATTGTAAAACATCTGGCCAAGCTTGCTTTGAACATCCTCAATAGACTCCTCAATGTGCTGAAATTGAGTCTCAGGTGATGGTTCCTCCCTTCTTCTGGCATAGTGTTGAGTTGAGTCATCATCCTTTGTTCAAAACTAGAGAAATATTGTTCAAACCCCATGTTTGGGACTTCATGGATTAGCGTATTATATCCTTCATCTCCAACAGCATCACTTGTTCCAGCATTGTCATCTTCTTCAACAGGTTGAGGCTCAAAGCTATCACAATCAGCCTTGCAAATTCAATGATTATCGTTCATCTTTATTAACCCGATCTTGTTCAATGTTGTAGAACTGATCTCGTTTTGTGCTTTCACAGTCTCCACAACGTCTTCCTCAGTAACCATTTCAAAATACTCAATAAATTGAGAAATCATAACAGCATATGGAATTTTGTATTCCACTTTCTTCCTTATCTTCATCACACTTATCCAGTTGACTTGAATTCTCCCCATTAAGCAGTACATTATAATCAGATTTTCCTCTATTAACACAACATGGTTGAATCCTCTGGGTGTTAATAGCCATATCATAATGAAAGCCAGAATTCTGGGCGTAACAGACAGCCCTCCAACAGAATAGCTTCTCGACTCAGTGTTTTTGTTCCTCAGGCATGATTTGAAGAATTATGCTTTGTTGAACATCTCCCGTCCACCAGTGTTGTTCTTTCCAATAGAAACACCTGCATTCCTCAGCCCTGCAACAGCCAGCCAAACTTCATCATTGATGCATATATCTATCCCCTTTACTTGAGAATAGAGTGCATCATCGTCACACCACATATTAGTCAGAAATACATTCACCAAGTCTAGATAAACACATCCAGAAAGTTTCATAAACTTCTCCAATTTTTGAAATCTCAAGGCTTCCCTTACTTCATCTAATTTCTCATCTTTTAGACACGTCAACTTCAGGACCTTAAGAGCAATTATCACTTTCTTGCTGAAGGATTTGTGATATTCTCCCATGCTTCCATAATTTCCTGCAAATCAGTGCCCAAGATAATTAGTCTCGATGGCACCACTTGGTTCAGGATTCTTCACGCAGGCCCTCTTGACACGTTTCTTTGGTGTGAAGGATAAAGCCATTTCAGTGTTTGGTGAATGATGACAATTTTGGTGATTTAGAAGCACAAGACAGACTGCAGAATGATACTAGGTGCAATGTATGTTCTGGTGACTAAGGCTTATCGCTACTTATAATGCTAGTTGCTGATTAAATAACAATTTAAAATTCAAATTCAAATTAATTTCAAATCAAGTCATGCATGTTTGGGCATTGATGGACAAATCAAGCAAATATTTTCAGTTTTGATTCTGTAAACAATAAACTGTAACAAATTCACTTAGCTTCAGATTATGTTTCAGCTTTTGACCTGTTGACTCTTAATTAGCAAACGACACGTGGAGCTTTCAAGCTTATCTCTCTTCACATGTGCTCTACCATCGGTGCCACCTCAGCTTTGGTCAATGCTTTTTCAAATCGACTGAAAATCTACAATGGAATATTTTCATTCCCCATATAGCAATCCTCCTTGCACAGCTTATTGTCCATAAGTTATTAGGTATCCTCATTCAACAATTTCTCGTTCCAATCAATTGAACAACATTTACACAGAATTAGAATTTATGTCAATTCCGATACATTCAGTCAAGGCTCAGTTAATTGTCTTAATTATCACAAAGAAATAACAAAAAAATTAATACATTTATGGGTTGATTCAATTTTCAAATATTTTTGAAATCAATAATTCCCAATTCATTTCTAATAATATTAAATCTCTCTTTATTAAGAGGTTCTGTAAACAAATCAACTAATTGATTCAGAATTAACAAATTAGATAACATAATCACCATTGTTCACATGGTCTCTTATGAAATGATGACGTATCTCAATATGTTTTGTTCTTGAGTATTATATAGGGTTCTTAGTCAGATTTATAGCACTAGTGTTATCACAAAATAAAGGAATTTGAGAGAGTGATAGTCCAAAGTCACTTAGCTGTTATTTTATCCACAAGCTTTGGACACAACAACTCCCTACTGCTGTGTATTCAGCCTCTGTAGTGGATAGTGCAACACAAGCTTGTTTCTTGTTATGCTAGGAAATTAAGCTTGATCCCAGCAAATAACACGTCCCACTTGTACTCTTTCTATCAATTTTGCAACCTTTCACAATCTGAGTCAGAATAGCCAATTAAGTTCAGAGATACTTCACTAGGATACCATAGTCCAACATCAGTTGTTCCTTTTAGGTATTTCATTATCCTCTTTGTTGTCATATAGTGAGATTCACGTGGACTAGCTTGATATCTTGCACACAAACAGATGTTAAACATAATATCAAGTCTACTAGCAGTCAAGTAGAGCAGTGATCCAATCATCCCTCTATATCTAGTTTGTAACGAGCCCAAGAGGCCCAAATCTAAAAGGCCAAATAACACCTTTTAAAAATACGTATAACAAAAAGGAAAGAGAATAAGGACATAGTGGAAAGGGAAAAAGCGTGACCGTTAGACGTTTCGTTAGAGTAAAGAGAAACATAAATAAGCCTGAAGGGGAAGTGGAAGAGAGGGAAGAAGATTTTTGAGGACACGTTTGTGGAGAGAATTGGCCTCTCGAAAGCCAAATATCATTTGTATTTACAATCTTGATCCTTACAAATTAATACAGTATTTTTGGTAGTTTGAAGGATTATCACTCTGATAGCTCCTTCTCTACCTTTCATTCATTTCTCTCCATCTTACTCTATGTGATTGTGTTTTTCTGTTTCGGAATTGCTTGTTCTGTTCTATGAAAATCTGTGGGTATCGTTATCAGATTTTCGTTCTGGGCCTCATCCTGTGAATCTTGACCACCCGTACTAACGCTGCTATGGATGAACGCGTGGATGGGTTGGAAAGACAACTGCTGGAATTTCGAGACGAACAAACTCGTTTCATGGAGACGATGATGAAGCGCATGGAGGAAATGATGTTGCGCCAACCTCAAGGAGATGCAGGCGGTCTTACTTGTACGTCTCGTATTACTGATACAGTCGGAGACAATCAGGATGACCTTCCTCCTCCTAGGAGTGATGGCCATCACCCGAGTAGAGATCCCTCTGTTTGATGGGACGACGTGAGCAGATGGTTAGTTCACATGGATCGTTATTTTCAAGTATCCAACATTCCAGTGGCCAAGAAGCTCGAATACGTCGTTCTCACGCTCCATGGCGAGGCAATAACATGGTTTGAATGGTGGGAATCTCAATCTTCTTTCCATACTTGGATTCGTTTCAAACAAGATCTGTTGAAACGTTTTGAACCCGGCGCAGCTTCAAATCCGATGGCATCACTATTGAAGGTAAAACAAATGGGAACGGTTATGGAATATCGTAGAGAATTTGAATTGGCAGCCCGATCTCACCGTCACCTCGGTGGTGATATTCTCCTCTGCATGTTTCATGAGGGTTTAAAACCCACAATTAAATCCGAGATGACAGTAGAAGAGTTCGAGAATCTTCAAGCAATGATGGACCGAGCAATGGTTTTGGAGGCTCGCAATGATGCTTGGAAAGATGAAGGAATCCAACCACGGGGTAAACGGACGGATTCTAATATTCGTTCGGGTTGGGCAACATCTAGACCGAACAATGGGCCTCGGCCCAATACCCATACCCTTTCTACCGAGGCCAATACACCCCACCACAGTGTTCTGCCGAAAGTCAAAAGCAAATCCGAATATGACTCTTCTCTCAGTAAAAATCCCAATGCGCCCAAGCACCACTCCCATTGGATTTCAAATGAAGAGTGGACCGAGAGACAACGTAAGGGGCTGTGTTTCCAATGTGGGGACAAGTGGAATCCGAGCAACAAATGTAAGTTTCGACACCAACAGCTTATCCTTCTCAGTGAATATGAACCAACTCCTGTATTGGACGAATCCGACTCCAACGCAAAAGAGCAGACAGTGGGCCTTAACACTCTCTCCCTCCACCTCTCATCACTCAGTTATTGGGGCCTTATGACACACCATACATTAAAGGCTCGTGGAACTATCAATGGTTAGGAGGTTATCGTTTTAGTGGATCCAGACGCTGAAGCTAATTTTCTTTCTTCAAATTTGGTTGACGCTTTATTTCTTCCCCTATTGCCGATGTCCCCTTTTCATGTCGAAGTTGGAAACGCGGCGATTGAACAAGGATTGGGTGGTTGTAAGGACATCACACTAGTGATTCAGGGAATCACAATTGTTGCAAATTTCTTAGTTATGGAACTTGGACATTCGGAGGTGGTACTCAGCACAGGGTGGGTGGTTAGTCTTAGAAAATTCGAGGGGGATTATCGCAACCTTTCTCTCAGCTGGTTCCGAGAAGGAAAGCAAGTCACCCTCAAAGGCGATCCGACCCAAAGTCGGAGCCAAGCCAATCGGAAAATGATGATGAATGCTTTGAGGAATGACGAAGAGGGCTTTATCGTCACACCTGTGTGCCGAATAGCCGAATCCGAATACACACAAGAATGTTCGACCCAAGTCCAAGAGCTTCTCCAGGAGTTTGAAGAAATTTTTGCCACTCCATCTGGACTTCCTCCTCGGCGACCACAGGATCACCCCATTGTCTTGAAAGAGCACTCGGATATTCTGAATATCCGACCATATAGATATCCCCATTATCAGAAAGCCGAGATGGAAAGAATTATTGAAGAAATGTTGCAAATCGGCATAATCGGCCCAAGCACTAGTCCTTTCTCTAGCCTAGTTATATTAGTCAGGAAGAAGGATGGTGGATGGTGTTTCTGTGTTGATTACCGAGCCCCTAACAAGATAATAATACCAGACAAATTTTCGATTCCAGTAATAGAGGAGTTGCTGGACGAGCTTGTCGATGCCACAATTTTCTCAAAGTTAGATTTGAAGTCGGGCTACCATCAAATATGCATGTGAGTGGAAGACATTCCCAAAATGGCTTTCCAAACTCACGATGGCCATTATGAATTCCTAGTCATGCCTTTCGGTCTCACGAATGCTCCCTCAACATTTCAATCGCTGATGAATTCAGTTCTTCGCCCTTACTTGAGAAAACTCACTCTCGTTTTCTTTGATAACATCTTAGTGTACAGCAAAGACTGGGAGAGTCACCGAGATCACCTCACCCAAATTTTTCAACTGTTAAGACAGAACCATCTTTTGGTGAATAAGAAGAAATGTTGCTTCGCAAGCCCTTCCATTGAATACCTTGGCCATATCATTTCGGCTCAAGGAGTCGCTGCCGACCCCAATAAACTCAGTGATATCTTGGATTGGCCTCCACCGCACAATTTGAGGAGCTTACGTGGGTTTTTAGGACTGACGAGTTATTATTGGCGCTTCGTCAAGGGTTACAGTACTATAGCTTGGCCCCTTACTCAACTTCTTAAGAAGGATTGCTTCCATTGGGATGAAGCGGCCACCACGGCTTTTGAAGCTCTTAAAAATGCAATGGTCTCGGTCCCTGTTTTGGCGATCCCTTGTTTTTCCCAACCTTTTCAGATTCAGATGCATCTGGAAAAGGTGTTGGCGCCGTCCTCATGCAAAACGGTCACCCTATTGCATTCATGAGTTGGAAACTCTCGGAATCGGCTCAAAGCAAATCGGTATACGAAAGAGAACTAATGGCAATTTTTTTTGCCATTCAGAAATGGTGGCATTATCTCCTTGGCCATCAATTCACTGTATTCACTGACTAGAAATCTTTAAAGTACTTATTAGACCAAAGGGTTGCGGAAGAAGGACAACAAAAATGGTTGATCAAACTGCTCAAATACAATTTTGATATTAAGTACAAGGTGGACTCTTAAAATCGGGTTGCCGACGCCCTCTCCCGTAAATTTCATTACTCCTCCCTTTCGTTTGCCATAGCTTCGGAATGGACCGATATGGAGTCGGAAGTTATGACCGACCCTTGTTTAAGATATTATACAGAAATTATTGGTGGGGGACGACACCATAGCCGGATTTGCAATGAAGAATGGCAAACTCATGTATCGAGGACGCTTGGTGCTGGCAAAAGACTCTAAATGGATTCCCAATATAATAGCTGAATACTACAACACCAAATTGGGGGGTCACTCAGGATTTTTCCGAACATGCAAAAGGATATCCTCCATCCTTTATTGGGAAGGCATGAAAACCACAATTATGAAATTTGTTAAAGATTGTGACGTATATTAAAGAAACAAACACTCCACCCTCCAACCGGTCGGCTTACTCCAACCTCTACCACTTCCGACCCACATTTGGTCTGACATCTCTACGGACTTTATTGGGGGTTTACCGAAAGCCAAAGGATATGACACTATTTTTGTAGTGGTTGATCGTCTAACCAAGTATGCCCAACTTTTTCCCCTCTCCCATCCGTTCACAGCAAAGGAAGTAGCGGCTATCTTCACAAAAGAGGTAGTCTGACTCCACAGGTTTCCATCATCGATTGTCTCCGACAAAGACAAAATATTTATGAGTCGGTTCTGGTCCGAGTTATTCAAACAAGCCGGTACTTCACTGAAAATGACCTCGGCCTACCATCCCCAATCGGACGGCCAAACAGAAGCCGTTAACAAGTGCCTGGAGACATACCTTCGCTGTTTCATCAGTTCCAAACCCAAACAATGGCCAACTTGGATACCTTGGGTTGAGTTCTAGTATAACACAAACTACCATGGCTCCCTCCGAATGACACCTTTCAAAGCACTATAAGGCTGAGAACCCCCACCTTTATTAAAAGGAGATCTCCACTCGATAGTGGAAGAAGTGTGCATTCTTATGGAGGGCCGAAATGAAATGTTCGCAGAGATTCATTATCATCTTCACAGAGCTCAAAACATAATGAAGCAAGCGGCTGACAAGAGAAGAAGAGAACTCATATTTCAGCCGGGTGAATTGGTCTATTTGAAGCTTCACCCATGTCGCATGCAATCTCTCGCCACTCTGCCAAATCAGAAGCTTGCACCTCGTTTCTATGGCCCCTATGAAGTATTGGAAAGAATTGGGGAGGTTGCCTATAAACTGAAGCTTCCGGAGAGCACGAAGATTCATCCCGTTTTTCACGTCTCCCTTCTCAAACAAAGTACGGGTTGTCTCTCTCAACCTCAGCCTCTTCCAACAGATCTTACGGAGGATTCAGAACTTTTGGTGGAACCCGAAAAGGTCCTCACCGAACGTTTCAACAAACAAGGTGCCTGAGAAATTTTAGTGAAATGGGCCAATCTACCAGACTTTGAGAGCACATGGGAGTCGGCTGATAAGTTGCTTTTGGCTTTTCCCTCTTTTCACCTTGAGGACAAGGTGACTCTCCAAGGAAGGGCTATTGTAACGAGCCCAAGAGGCCCAAATCAAAAAGGCCAAATAACACCTTTTAAAAATACGTATAACAGAAAAGGAAAGAGAATAAGGACATAGTGGAAAGGGAAAAAGCGTGACCGTTGATGTTTTGTTAGAGGAAAGAGAAACATAAATAAGCCTGAAGGGAAGAGGAAGAGGGGGAAGAGGATTTTTTAGGAAACATTTGTGGAGAGAATTGGCCTCTAGAAAGCCAAATATCATTTGTATTTACAATCTTGATCCTTACGAATTAATATAGTGTATTTTCGGTAGTTTGAAGGATTATCACTCTGATAGCTCCTTCTTTACCTTTCATTCATTTCTCTCCATCTTACTCTATGTGATTATGTTCTTCTGTTTCGGAATTGCTTGTTCTGTTATACAAAAATCTGTGGGTATCTTTACATAGTTTGATCAACCTTGACTCCCTTTTCATCATTGTCTAAATAACATCCAGTAGCAATAGGTGTGGCTGCTTCTTTGCAATTCTCCATATCAAACTTCTTCAACAGCTCACGGTAGTATTTGGATTGACTAAGAAATGTTCCAAGTTGAAACTCCTTAATTTGTAGACCAAGAAAATAGTTAAGCTCTCCCATCATGGACATCTCAAATTCACCCTGCATAGCCTTAACAAATTGCTCACACAAGATTTCATTAGTTGAACCAAATATAATGTCATCAACATAAACTTGAACAAGAATAATTTGGTTATTTGCTTTCTTAATAAACAAAGTCTTATCTATTTTCCCTCTCTCATATCCTTGAGAAAGAAGAAAGCTACTTAACCTCTCATACCACTGTCGAGGTGCTTGCTTCAACCCATGCAAGGCTTTCTTGAGTTTGAACACATGATAAGGATGCTTATGATCTTCAAAACCTGGAAGTTGGCTTACATAGACCTTCTCATCAATGTATCTATTTAAAAATACACTTTTGACGTCCATTTGATGCAACTTAAAACCGTTCATGCAAGCATAGGCTAGCAATAATCTTACTGCCTCTAATCTAGCTACTAGTGCATTAGTCTCTCCATAATCGATTCCTTCCTCTTGGTTGTAACCTTTTGCAACCAATCTTGCTTTATTCCTTACAATAATTCCCTGTTCATCCAGTTTGTTCTTTAATACCCACTTAGTTCCAATGACATTCATCTCTTCAATTCTGGGAACAAGTATCCAGACTTCATTCCTAGCAAACTGGTTCAGCTCTTCATGCATTGCATTTATCCAATTGTTGTCCTCCAGTGCATCCTCCACTGATTTGGGTTCCACTTGTGACACAAATGCCATATGTTCACAAAAGTTGTTCAATGATCTTCTTGTTGATACCCCTTTCTAAACTTGACCAATAACATTGTCCAATGACAAATTCCTAGGTACTCTCTATTCTCTTGGTAATCCAGAGTTGATTGTTTCTGTACCAGTTTCAGATTCAATTAATTGAACTCCCTATTCAAATGATTGAATTTTCTGCAGTTTACTGGCTTCTTCTGTTTTATTACCCAATCCAGTATCAACTTGTTAAGCATTAGAAACTTCATCATCTGCACTTCATTTAGGGCTTTCCTGCATATTCTGGTTAGTTTCATCAAATGCATCAAATTTTGAATCAAATTTGTCCAAGTTATCCTTTCCATTATTTAAAATTAAACACTTATAGCCAAAAACTTTTAGATGAGATATATTGGGCTTTCTCCCTAATGAGCACCCGATTCAGCACATAACAAGTTGTACTTATTGCATCTGCCCAAAAGTATTTTGGCAATCCAATCTCATTTAACATTGTTCTTGCAAGTTCCTTCAGAGAACGATTCTTTCTCTCTACAACTCCATTCTGTTGTGGAGTCCTTGGTGATGAGAAGTTGTGCTTGATTCTAGATTTACTGCAAAACTTATCAAACCTCTCATTTTAGAATTCTCCCCCATGGTCAGATTTAATGGAAGAGATGCCACAATTCTTCTCATTATGAATAACTTTTACAAATCTTTTATAAGCATGATAAGCTTCACCCTTGGTAGCAATGAATAATGTCCATGTAAAGCGAGAATAATCATCTACTATAACCAGACCATAGTAATTACCTCCTAGGCTCATGGTTCTTGAGGGACCAAATAAATCCATGTGAAGTAGCTCAAGAGGTCTAGATGTTGATACAACATTCAGTGGTTTGAAAGAACTTTTAGTTTGTTTACCCTTTTGGCATGCTTCACACAACCTGTCCCTTTCAAACTTGAGCTTAGGCAATCCAACTACTAGTTCTTTAGATACAAGTCTATTGAGATGATACATGTGAATGTGAGCTAATCGTCTATGCCACAGCCAAGATTCATCGTTTCTTATGAGTAAACAATTCATGCTAGATGTTATGCAAGAAACATTATTTACCCTTTTACCTACTAGGATAGTTTCACTGGAATTTGAATCTAGAATGAGGCAAAGATTGGGCTCAAAAGTGATCTTGTACCCTTTGTCACACAATTGACTAATACTTAGCAAACTATGCTTTAATCCATCAACCAAGCCTACGTCTTTGATGATCACTTTGTCATCTCCACCTATGTCACCAACTCCAAGTATTCTTCCATGGTTGTTATCTCCATAGGTGACATATCCAGCAGGTTTCAGCTTCAAATTAATTAACTAAGAAGCATCATCAGTCATGTGTTTGGAGCATCCATTGTCCAAGTACCACAACTGCTTCTTGGATGCCAAACAGTTTAGGGTTGAGGCATTGGTACCCTGTTAAATCTAGGTCCGCAAGTGTTAGAGATGCTTTTAGGCACCCACCTAACCAGCCCCTTAGGCACATCAAATTTTCTAATTCTGCAATTTTTCATATAATGGCCTCTTCTCATGCAATAGAAGCAAGTCATAGGAGGTGAAAACTACTGCTCATTTGTTTAGAAAAAGTTACTGTACTTTTTTTGTTTTCTTTGAAAATTTGGTTGATATCCAATGCCAGCTTTTTCAAAAACACATTTTTGAGATCCCAAAATGACATTTAGATTTGTTGTACCCATTGAGAGCTTCAAAGTAGTAGTAATTAAGTAATTGACCTTGTTCTATAAAACCTCGGTTTTTACAATTAACTGACCTGGAGTCAATATCACTGGAAGCTATGTAAATAATCTCCAAATGATCAAAATCAGTTTTCAACTGTAAAACTTCATCTTCCAGCTCTTTGACTCTGGCTTCCAACCAATTGTTCAGACCTTTCAATCTATTATTGGATAAGGCTAATTTGTTGGCTTCCTCATGAGTTTCATGGAAAGCATGAAGTAATGAACTGTAATTAGTACTATTAAAAGAAGCACTAGAATTTTCACTGCTAACCTCAGAATTTCCTCTAGCCACTAAACACAGATTGGCTTCAACATCTTCATGTGAGGAGCTGCTGGAAGTAGAGGCATTGTCTTCCCATACAATATATGCTCTTCTCCCTTTTCCAGCTTTGTTAGCCTTTTCTCATTTGTCTTTTCCTTATTGACAAGGCTCGAACAATCTGCTTTCATATGTCCCTGTTTTACCACAACCAAAACATGCGAATTTAACTGAATTTGAATCAGGTTTCTTGTTATACCTTATATTTTGTTGATTCTTTGTCTTTCCTTTCATCTTAACAAATTTCTAAAATCTCTTTGTCAATAAATTGAGATTTTCAGCATCACTGCACTCATCTGAACTCTCTTCACTGGACTCAATATCTCTAACTTTTTTTTTAGTGCAAGGCTTCTGGACTTCTTCTCAAAAGATTCCATTTCTTTCAACCTTGTCATCTCAAGTTCATGTTCTCTCAATTTGTCAAACAATGCCACTGTGGTGAGAGTTGTTAAATTTCGTGTCTCAGATATTGCAGTCACCTTGGGTTGCCAACTCCTATCAAGACACTTGAGAATCTTGATGTTCAACTCTTCTTTATCGAACTATTTTCCAAGTCCAATTAAGTGATTGACAATATACGTCAATCGTTTCTGAACATCTGCAATTGATTCTCCTTGTTGTATCCTGAACAACTCATACTCCTGGATGAGTGCATGCTTTCTAGCTCTCTTCACATCATTTGTCCCTTTATGTGTGACCTCCAATATGTCCCACATTACCTTTGCAGAACTGCATTGTGATACCCTGAAGAATTCATCAAGGTTCAAAGCAGAAGTAATTATGTTCTTTGCTACACAATCATACTGAACACACTTATTTTCAGCATCAATCAATTCATCATATGGTTTTGCAACAAACACACCATTCACAACAAACATTGGAATATAAGGATCATTCACTATAACATTCCAGATACCACAGTCAATAGATTCAATAAAGATTTTCATCCTTACTTTCCAAAACTGGTAATTAACTCCAGAAAACATGGTTGGCCTGTGTATAGAAGCTCCCTCAGCAAAAGGCAGTTTGTTCTCAGCCATGGAGCGAAAGCTTGACTAGGATACAAGTCCTAGCTCTGATACTAATTGTAAAATAAGTTCAGGCTGAGTTCAAGAGGGGGGTGAATTGAACTTAGAAAACTTTTCGCAAACTGTGATCAATTTTACAAAACTGGATGAAGATTCTTTATTCAAACTATTAAAAGGTGATTTCTGTAAAATGCATAGTGAATGTTTAATATATTCTTAAAAACAATCAATCAACTATACCAGTTGTATTTAATCAGATCAAGTGCGGAAGCAATAAACTGTAGTCAGAAAAGTATTTCAGAAAACCCAGAACACAATTGATTAAACAGTTTCTGGAAAAATAATGACCAGTTGATACAAATCAAGATTCAAGAAAAACTAGTTAAAAGAAATATAATCAATTACACTGAAAACTTGATTGACTGAAAAATCAAGAAAAGAAATATCCAGAAACCAGAATATGTGTCAACAATTTCAGTAAAGATTTCCAAACAAACTTAGAACAAAACAATTAATTGCACACAGGAAACAATTAATTGGGCAAACACCATAAACAAGCTAAGTGTTCAAGAATAGAGACAAAAAGATCAAGAACACAAGTTTTTATCCTGGTTCACCCTTCCTCAAGGGCTACATCCAGTCCTTTGCAAACTAGCAAAGATTTCCACTAGAAAAGATCTCCAAGATGAGTATCAAACAATACAACACTTGCACCCTGCAAGCACACCCTGCTCCCAACAGTAAAACAACCTGTTGAACCCTTCAGTAGCAATACAAACTGTACAAAACCCTTTGTACACACAAGTTACAATCACACACCCTATGCAATAATATGTAACCATACCAGCAGTATTCAAAAATACAATAATCGGACCAAATCTCATAGTGAATCTACTCAAAATAGATTATAAATATATCAAGATCAGAGTAGAAACACTTAACTCTGCACAAGATCACTGTTACACTGATTCAAAATCAAAGTAATGCTCCAGAATTATAATTCTTGAGAAGAAATGAGTTAGAAAAAGCTTTCAAGGTGTTTCACACAATTCTCTCTCAAAGGATTTCACAAGGTTTCTTAGAATGATTTTCTGTGTATGTCAAAACACGTGTCTTCCCTTTATATAGGCAAACAATTTTAAACATTTTTTAAAACTGTAATCGATTGAAATAACTGTTCAATCAATTGAACTTTTCTGAAATAGAAAATTTATCGGAATCAGAATAAAACCAGATTATTAAATTTTCTTTCCAAAACACATTTATTTGAAAGCTTTGATTAATTTGATTAAGCAAGTTTATCTTTGGAGCTTACTAAGACATATGAAACATGCAACAAATGATTTTATGACAAGAGTAAGAAATCACACACACACACACACATACACAAAGCCTAAGTCTAGAACCAACATCTTCAATAATCTTCATGATCCTCTTTGCAGTCCTCACGATTCCTTAGACTTCATTCACTTGTTTTTTTCATCAAATCCTCTAGCAACTCCTGGTGCTAACAGAGAACTTTTTTTGCATAATATTTTCATCATTGTCACATAACACGGCAATGAGTCTTTGTACTTCTTTTGGATTTTTCAAGTATGCATCTTTATTATTGCTCGACATTTGTTTGGGGCGACCTTGATTCCTCTATGCGTAAGTATGAACTCAACGAACTTTCCTCTTTCTAACCTGAGATCGTAAATATATTCCTAATACGATTTAGATTTTACTACCATGTCGTCTATGTATACCTCGATATTTTTCCTGATGAGACCCTTGAAAATTTTATCCATCAACTTTTGATATATAGCACTAGCATTCTTGACGTAGAAGGGCATGATCTCATAATGATAGTTGTTATCATTTATCATAAATGCAGTTTTTCTTTGTCATGTGGGTGTATATGTATCCGAAGTATGCATCAAGAAAACTAAGCATTTTGTGTTCAGCAACACCATCAACGAGTTTGTCTATGCTCGGCAAGGGGTAGGCATCATTTGGACATGCCTTGTGGAGGTCAATGTAGTTTGTACATATCCTCCATTTTATGTTTCCTTGTTTTACAATCACTACATTTACCAACCAAGTGGAACATTATGCTTCTTGGATAAATCTAGCGTTGATCAACTTCTCGGTTTCTTTTTTAGCCACTAACCTCATCTCCTCACCTAACTTCCTTTTTCTGTGATATTGGTTGTTCTTCTTTGTATACCAAGAGCTTGTGTGTGATGACCTTAAGATCAATGCCTAGCATATCAACATTGGTCCATGTGAATAGATCGGCATTGTGCATAATTATTTTAGATATCATGTTGACTTCTTCCTCGATTACCGATCTTGTGCAATGCTCTTCAACTTTGTGTTAGCACCAAGGCTAAGCATATGATTTGATGAAGTCAATATTGTTAGCACCAAGGCTAAGCATGTGAGCTTATGAAGACTGCCTCATGAAGAATCTGTTGGAACCAAACTGGACCAGAATTGTCCAAGTGAAGACTTTATGCCAACATGGAGATGGGTGGGTGATTAGGTCTTGGTCCTTAGTTGGGTTTGTGTGTTGGTGATTGGCTTAGTCCTTAGTCATTAGTGGCATGGTTCATCATTCCTGAGGTGCTAAAAAGATTCACAAATATTTTTGTTAAAACTATTTTTAAGAAAAATAGCCCAAACTATTTTTTGCTGGAAAAGGTTTTTCAATCAATTGAATTTCTAAAACAATCGATTGAATGTGACAGTTATTTCTGTTACAACTGGAATACAGTTATTTCTGTTACAACTGAAATCTTTGACTGGGTCAACTAACGGTCAAATTCAATCGATTGAATGGTTTGTTCAATTAATTGAATTGTGACAGCTAAGTTGTTTTTAAAATTGATTTGGGTATTTAAAGGAATGTGCACTATCATTTTCAGTTAACAAAAACTTTTGAAAAGCCTTCCTTGAGATTTCCTAAGTGAGGTAGAGCGCCCCTTTTGTGAGATCATCATTTTGGCAAAGCTTTTCAAATCAAGAAACCTTCAAGAACGTGAATCTTTAAAGCATCCTTGAAGTGATGTCCTTGCGACTTTGGTTCTAGACCAAAGCTAAGTCTTCTACACCTGATCTTCATTCTTTGTAATTTGTTTTGTGTAGAAGTACTCTGTGATATTTTCTGATCCTGTTGATCTATAATATGTTTGCTGTTTTCAACTACTGGGTTTGTAATTGAGTTGGTGCAGTGGGTTTCTGCACTGGTCTCGCATCTGCTGAGGGGTTTAGTAGAGGGTGAGTGCTTCGGGGAGCAGTGTTGCTTGCGGACTGCAAGTGTTGTGGTGCAGTGGGTTTCTGCACTGGTTACACACTAGCTGAGGGGTTCAGTGAGGTGTGGGTTTACTGTTGGGAGCAGTTTGTAACTTGCTGGGAGCAAGGGTTGTAAACTAATCTAGTGATCTGTTTAGTGGAAATCTTTGCTAGTTTGCAAAGGACTGGACGTAGCCCTTGTGGAAGGGTGAACCAGGATAAAAATTTTGTGTTCTTGCTTTTCTCCCTACTCTTCTTGATTTCTTTTATTCAACTTCTGCCATCATTTAAATTGACTAGATTAAAATATGATCATATAGTTGATTATATTCTGAACTTCTGTTTTTATATATCTGAATCAATTGTGTTTCTGGATTGTTTTTAATCTACTGGATTGTGTTTAATCATATTGAATCTGGGTTAAAACATTTCTACACTGAAACTGTTTTTCTGGGTTTATATTCAATAATTTCCACTGTGCACAATTGATTGTTTACTGGACAGTCCAGATTTACACGAGTTAATCGATTGAATTAAGAATTTTCATTCTCTACTTCAAGAACAAATCAGATTTGCGAAAAGATTTTGAAAGTTCAATTCACCCTCCCTCTTGAACTCGGTCTAAAACTTATTTTACATTTTGAGTTGTAGTTGGTTAGTGTCTTTGTTGGGTTCTACCTAAATGTTGCCATCAATTATAAGATCCAGATAGGTCATAGTGACTATGTTTTCCATCACCGTAAATGGTGGTTGGTAAGTTAAAGACAAGGGTTCTATTCTCAAGCTTGTTACGTAACATTCCCTCGTTGATCTTTGGTCAACATGGACCATGATGATGTTATTGGATGCCAAGTAAACTTTATTCCTCAATGCGAGGTACACACTATGGCACACTAAGTTGTTCAGAAACGAGGACACTCAATAAATATTAGCATTAACGATAAGATATTGAATCTTGATGGTCCTAACTACTAAGGCCAAAAGGCCACTTTGTCAAACTTCGTATACAAATTTATATAGCCCTTCATGCCTACTCTATCCCTGAAGACCTTATTATCTGATTATCATAAGGTTGTATGTTTCCCATAGGGATTTTTAATTCTTGGAATGTTTTCCAATATAAGATGTCCACCAAGCTTCCCTGATCAACCAAGGTTTTCATAATCACAATTTTCTATTTCCACCATTATAACAATTGCATCATCCTGCATGGAGTTTATTACTTTGAGATCAGCATCTGTAAAAGTGACAGGAGGCATCCCCTTTAGGAGGATGAGGCTATGGTATTCAATGATTACACCACCCATAGATTTTGTTGTGTGTCGAATATGGCTACTAATGTATTGAAAGGGGAAATTCATGTGAACTAACTCAAAGTCGTCCCCTTCAGAGAAATGTGGCATAGTACTACATCTTTTATGGTATACAAGCTGACATGGGTAATGTATATGTCTATGTGCCCATCAGGATTCGTGGTTTCATTGTATCAATCAATTGATATCAATCAATTGAGAGGCATTTCCAACTAGCTCAAAGCATAATCTCCATGATGCATCAATGAATTGATAAGTTCCTCTTATTGTCATGGAGGTTTGTGCTGAAGTGTTGAGTCATGATTTCATTTTGTTACTTTCGAGCTCCGGGGCCCTAGTCACCATTGTAGGTGGTGGTGATATCAGTCGGAACGAATTTGATGCATCTTTTCCTATTACCTCCAGATTGGTTTCATTCTTGAGGTACTGAGACATTTGGGTCCCTTCACCTAGCTTCTTTTTCATTACCACATTTTCACATCTCAAAGTGTTAATCTCCTCTGCATTCTGTTTTTTGAGTTCAGCCAACTTCCTCTATAGCTTCGCCAGTAGCACCAATTGATTTATTTTGGTCAATCATGTATCTAGTGATCTTTGGTAGTCGTTGTTCATAATTTCTTTGTTGATACCATACAACTTTCTAAGGAATCCACCTTGGTTCCGCAGCCGGTTTCAATTATACTTACACGTTCCAAGAGGGACTCCTCTTCCATTGTCCTACTACTCTCCTATGATGATTCACATATGTTCTTGTTCAAGTAAATATAGATAGAAATTCCTTAAGTTAAGTCTAGGAGGGGTTATGCTTGCAAAAAGTAATCTGAAGATGTTATTGAATACAATCCATAGATATGAAATGTTAACGTATCCATAGATTTATAATGGATATTTACATACATGGATGGGTCTAGATTAGTACGATCATGTTTCTTAATTAACGATTATTGTTTAATTTATTGATTAAAGGTATAATACACCCTTAAAATTTATTTGTTGTTTTAAATTTCTAATATGCATCCTTGAACTATTTTGGTTACCATAAAACTTATCTTAAATTATGTATTAAAGTAGGAGTTCTCATTGTTTAGTTTGAGGAGATTTTATGATGTGAAAGCAATGAATTGTTTAGTTTGAGGAGATTTTATGATGTGAAAGCAATGAATTAAGTCAGAGAAGTTAATTCTAATTAATAGAATTTAATTCACCTTATTAAAAATTATTTGTACTTTAAAACATTATGTTAAATAAATGAGACAGAAGTACATATAATATAATTATTTTAGTGTTTGGATAACTCGTCAAATTTAGTCCTACTCCACAAAATTATGGTACCGTTGAAAAAAAAAATAAAGACACATTTTTTATTTTTACTGTAAAAAAGTTAATTAATTATTTCATTCATACTAATCCAAACGTACTATTGTCGTTATAAAAACCATTATTATACTTAAATGCGGTTGGAATTAAAGTAAAAGTATACTCCATTCGTCCTTAAGTATAAAAAGTAGTTTTTATTGATTTTAATAAGATTTGCAATTATTATTTTACATTAATTTTTTTCACCAAAACGTTGTTAAGTATTTTAGTTCATAAATAATAAATGTGATGAATTATTTCTTTCTCTCTTTTGAAGATTGAAAATTTTAGTTTTAAAAGTGAAAACTCTACTACTATTGTTATTTCTTTATATACTATTTATTTAAAATCATTTTAAAGAATAATATAATTATGAACAAATTAATATTACTATTTAAATTAACCAAAATTTTGATGAATATGAATGAGTTGTCAATCTCTTACTGTTAAGGAGTAAGAACAATTAACTAAATAGGAATAGAAAACCGTCATGTTGATTGCATTGAGCCCGAAAGTTTAACATTCAAAACAAAATTATTAAAATTAAAATAAATTTCTTCTAAAGTTAAGATTAGTTTTTACAAGTTAAAAAATAAAATGTAAAGGAAAAACATACAAAAAAATTAAAATTAGTTTATATATACATTAATTTTAATTTATAAAGAAAACTCATTTTTTTCTTCTAAATATCTTTGTAAAGAAATTACTTTTTAATATTAAAATTTTAAATTATATATATATATATATATATATATATATATATATATATATATTATATATCCATAAATTAATATTGGCAAGCAAATCTTCTATACAAAGATATCCAAAATTTTAAAGTTTTCAAAATTTTAAGACCGTTATGATATATTAAACGTAGAAATTAAATTATCTAGGAACAAAAGAATTAGAATATCAAAGTTAAAACTACACACCTCACTCATGTAAAATATATGTGTATCCCATATTTATGAAATAAATGTTACATGACAACATTTGAGGATTTCATCTTAATACTACAATCTTGTCTAATCCGTATCCCATTATTGGATACAAGCTTTACAAATGAGTTTTTTATTATTTTAGCATTTTCAAATATGCAGATAAATACGTAGATTTAGATCTGAAAAGCTCAAGTTAAAAAAAAAAGAAAACAAAAAACTACGCGAAATGAGAAAAGTAATGTGACTGCAAATCCAAATAGCCACAACATCTCTAAAAGTAGAGTCTTTTGATATGTAATTTACATATTAGTAAAAAGACTCACATTATTTTTCTAATAATTCTTAATTTACTTTATCTTCTCCATTTTTTGTTCTTGGTGTTTGATTAAGAATGTGTTCACATAAAGTTTAAAAAAAAAAAAAAAAAAAAA
>Ga0209489_103890_pt1 | contig 28433 bp, 8 predicted proteins | sample SiratrowhiteBW_FD_187527 | JGI IMG/M metagenome (GOLD analysis project Ga0209489, IMG submission 187527) | Root nodule microbial communities of legume samples collected from California, USA - Siratro white BW (SPAdes) (version 2) | ecosystem: Host-associated > Plants > Roots > Nodule | place: USA... | reverse complement strand
TTTTTCTTTAATATATATATATAAAAAATAAAAAAAATATATATATATATATATATATATATATATATATATATATATATAATTATCTCAACTATTAACAAAATTCAAACAAAATTAATAAAATTAAAATTTTGATTTTAAAATAATTCAATCCAATGATTTACTTATAATTCAATCCAATGATTAAATTTTTTTATGCACATATAATTCAATCCAATTATTTACTTAAATCCTATTCATTTCTCAATTACTTCGCATGTAGCCTCACATAAAAAATTATGTAAAACAATATAATTCATTAAAGTATAATAATCAAATTCATTGAGCAGTCAAATTACAAATGACAACTCAAACAATAAAACACAAGTATTTATACTAGAAATTTACCTTATCATAATTTTATTTTCACAATTATAAATTTATTTTTTTTAACCAAAAGGTTTAATTAACTTTTCTTACCATAATCCATGCATTATGAGGAATTGTTCCAAAACTAATTTAACCTGTTTCCAACAAACTTATTCACAAATAAATTAATTCAATTGAGATCTTATATGCAACCACCTATACTACACATGCATAAAAAAATGGAAAAAATTAGAGACATAAAAGAAAAAAAAAACTTAATCAAAAATAAAATATTATGAAGATAATTATCCTTTGTAACATCTTTTAATCTATTAATTCTTGTTAAATAAAGTGTAATACTCTAGAAAATAGCTTCAGAATAAAGACTAATTTATAATTTAGCTTTAGAGATAAATAAAATAACATTTGAATATTTTTTTAATAAAAAATGTTAAAAAATAGAAAATCAATTATTCAGTTCTTATTTTTATAATAACAATCACCAACTCTTTCTTTCTTAGAAGATATTTATTTTATTTTTATAAAAATTACCAACCTTCTTTCTCTTAAAAGTTGTTTTTTCCATTTTCTTTGTTTTTTCTCTAAAATTTTGTCTTTCTTCCTTATCACTGAGTCACTTCTAAATTTCTAGTATTGAGTAGAACAAGTGTCTGATCAGATTCTTGAACATAGTTAAGTTTTTGAAACTCCTTTAAGTATTTCTATTCTATAAAAGTAAGAAAAATATAATTGTATGTGTTTTTAGATATTATAATTACTTATTTTGTAGATTTGGACAAGAAAAGCTAATTGTATGATTTTTTAGATATTATAATTACTTCTTTTATATATTTAGATAAGTAAAACTAATTATATATTTGTATAGTATTAATTTACTTTGAAATAGTGAATGCTATATATTTATATATATATTTTTAAAAATAATAGTAATCACATTAAAAATAGTAGTGGATGATTTGTAATATTGTGTAATTACTTTTAAGATACAAGTAGTTTTTTTTTTTACAATTTAAAATATAATTAAAATATATACTACTGAAATGAGAAATCTCGTATATATTGTTGTAGATTTAAGATAACTCATTCGTATCACTATATCCTTTAGACACCAAAATTAACAAACTATATATTACTTCTCTTACATTCACAGTGTTAGTTAGTGTTGTGTAATTTTATTTTTCTCTTTGGACTTTATCGTTTTCTCATAAAAAGAATTAAATAAAACATGAAATAAACATAATTTACACCACTTAATAGGTATTTAGATTTCAGTTAGAAAATAGAGTACTTAGAAAGTTAAGCTGAGATGATGAATTTAAGAAAAAACTAATTTATTGTAATTTTTAATTCAAGTGAAAAATTTTGTTTTTAGTTGAATGTGAAAAGAAATTGTTAAATATGTTGACATAATTTTCGATAAAAAATTAAAAGTTAATTTGAATTTTCGAAGAAATTATTATATATTGACCATGATTTCGTTCCAATTTAAAAGATTGATAAGATAACGTATGGAACGCATCTCTCCTACTTAAGATATTCGAATAAAAATTTAACGTAATGAACTCTTTATTAGTAAAATCATTTCATTAGTTATGTTTATTAATTTTATTATATTGTATTTAACAGTTTATTATACATATTTATGAATATTCACAATCTATGTGCATAAAAATTAATACTTGTATTTGTATTGACATAGAACAGACACGAGTTTTCATAGGATCGTGAGCCTACTCTGTCCCCTCCCTGTGGTCAGACTTAATTGATTTTGAGAAAATAAGGAGAAAATAAAACGAAACAAGGTAGGTTTGGAATGGAAAATATTTTACGTCTATTCAATGTAATGAAAAAGGGTTAAAATCCTATTGATTTTCTTATTTATGCTTTTTGGGATAAACCTTTTTAATTGATATAAAAACTGCAATTTTTACTTAGTGTTTTTTTTTTTTATAATTTGAATTGAAATATAGGTTTTACATTTCTAATGCTTGGGCCCAAAATGAGCTCGGCCTTCAAGTCCTTTAAGTCCATTTGGACTTCTCATTATGTCACAATAAAGTATTTCTTTTTGTACCCCTATGATATTTCCTGCACCTCCACGTGGGTGTTTAAAAGATAAAATATCTTTAGTCTCTACCATTTTTTTGTATTAACGATTTTTTTTCCTCTTCTTTTGCCGCTACTCTTTGATCATGTCCTTTTTTAATCTTATATTTTTTCTCTATTAGAAGAAGACAATATATTACATTACATTTTAATGGAAGTCCTTCTAATTCTCAATAATTATTTTTAAATTGTCCAAGTTGAAAGTGATTAGGATTTTACAATCTAACTTTTCTTTGAAAAAACGACATACAAAAATAAAAAATAACTTATAAATTATGTAATTTAAAATTAAAATCGGATTTGAGATTGTATAATATAAAAATTAAAGATAACTTTTAAGTTATATAATTCGAAAATTAAAAATAACTTTTAAATTATGCGATCAAGAAACTAATTTTTTTTAGATATTGTAATTTAATTTTTTATAAAAAGCTTATAAATTATGTAATTCAAAAATTAAAATATTTTCAAATTATAAAATCTGTAAATATTTTTGTAAAAAAATAATTTCATAATTATATAATTTAAAAAAATACTTTTTATCCTTTAGATTGGATAATCTAAAAAGTTTTTTTTTACTATAAAATCTAAAAAAAAAAAAAACTTTACACTTGAAAGATAAAGCCGAATTTTTTTTATATTTATAAAGTATAGAAGGAAAATATGAGAATACAGAAGGCCCCACATATGAGCTTTTGTTGCACCTCCAAATTTAATAAGTACCCGTCTTTTTAAACATATTTTTCTTTAATAAAAATATCCTTCTTGTAAAAATAATAAGTAATCTATTTTTTTGTCATTCACCTTTATTATTCTTAACTTTTGTTTTGTATCTCCATTTTTATTGTTCCTTAAATCCTAATTTTCACCTTATATTATTTATTCCTTCATCATTTACCTTTTTTCTCCCCTCTCTCCTTTCTTCTTTATGAATAAAAAGAATATCATTTTATACATGCATTCTATCAAAACAGATATTGATTCATTATAATGTTGCAAATAGTCCATCAACCTTGTATGTGATATGTTGGAAGATATTGTATGTTATGTTTGGTCAATAAGTCATGTGACATTTACTTCATCTAAAGATAAATTACTATATTGCATGTGACTTCTTTTAGTGTTATCGAAAATTACTTTATAGAAAGGTATACCTAATTCAAAATGCACTTTGTTATATTTTTTATTTAATATCGTTATAATTTTATTTTCTTATTTTCTTTAAGCATTATTGGAAGGTATAAGTAGCCAAAGCTATAAGATGAAACAATAATAACAGTAATACAAATTTTTATCTTAAGACAATAGTTTCGTAGAGAGGAACTCATCATTGAATAAATTTGCTACGTACATAAAACTTTAACTATACTAAAACCTAAAGCTTTTATTATTTTTGCGAAAACCATTTCAATATGATTACAAGAGTTTGTTTGATTCTGTTGAAAAATAAATGAAAGTCATAGTCCTGACACACATGTATCATCCTCAAATTATGTCATCAAAACACAGTTGACTTTTCAAGGTTTTGAACTTAATTTAATGTCTAATTTAAGACGTGATTCACGTTCAGAAGAATACCTTTTAAAATATAAAATGCAATCTTAATTATTATTTTAAAAAATAAAGATTAAATTTAAAATTATTTTATTTTATCTCAACTTTCAACCGTTAATCTTCTACTAATAATTACAAGTGCATTTATCATCTAAATTGCTACACCTCTCATTTCACCTAAGTTAAATATCAATATTTTTCATAGATATCAATATCAATACTGCTAAGTTTTAAATATAATTTTTTAGATACACTCTTTATTATCAATTAAAATTAGTTAAAAAAGTATAAATTTTGATAAAACCCATCTGTGTAAGCGATGAACTTCACTTAGTATTTTATAGTTTTCCATAACTTTTAATTAATAATAAAGAATTTATCAAAAGTGTATTTTGCTGGCATTCGTCAACTCTGGTGAGAAGTTGAAACGGCGGTTAAGGAATTGAAGCAAGTGTTGTGAATAAGAAGTGAGAAAATAAGAGTATATATCGGGATTCTGCTCTGTTATAATACTAAGATTCATGTTTAATTGATGTAATGATATTAAGATGGTATCTATGTTTTTTTTATGAACTTTGTAATAGAATTAAAAAAAGGAACAATTTTCCAAAAATAATCTAAACCCCGGAAGATCCTGTATGAATTTTTGTAAGTGTTGTTAGTCCTTAGAGTATGTTTGAAGGAGTGCTTGGAGTCTGATCTGATACAAAAAGGTTATAAATCTGATCTTAGCATCAGAAGTAAAGTCCATATTCTTTGCACCTTTTAAGCAGCATATTGAAGCCAAATAAACCAGAACATATTCATCGTTTTTACACAATTTTTTTTATTTTTTCAAACAAAAATTTTGTGGCATATAAAAACTTCGACAATAAACTTTGAATATGAAGAAGGAAGAAGAGATAAAGAAAGATGGGAACAAAAGAGAAAGAGTACTAAAAGCTACATGAACAAGGTGAAGAAGGTTAATGTTACGGTTAAGGAGGGTCGGGGTTGCGGGCCCCACCGTTTCTCATCTTAAAAGTATAAACGATAACGCCACCACCCACTCCCTTCTTCTCTTATCAAAATTTTCTTCTTTTTCCTTTTTTTTTTTAAATTGGTTTAATTTTGTAATGTAACGCTTTCTTCCACTCTCATTTCCTCGTCGTACTCTGTCCCTTTCTCTTTCTCTCTCTTCTACTGGCTACCGTCCCACCCGGTGCCACTCTCACACGTGCCCCCTCCTCCCAAAAACTCCGTCGCACGTGCCGTCCCTCACCCATACAACTCCCTTTCTGTGGTGCAACAAATAAAAGTTAGAGAGAGAATAATAACTAATGGAAGCAATATATATGGAGATAGATAGAGATGGATAGAGAGAGAGAGAGTGTAGGTATGCGTTTGTGTGTGAAGGTTGAGAGATAGAAAGAGAGAGGGAAAGAGTTGATAAAGGCATAATTTTTTTTTCTTGGTCTTTGAAGGGGCATGTAGATGCAGTAGCAATGGATTGGTTTATGGATACCCTTTCTTGTCTCTCTTTCTATCTTGTTTTTGTTTGAAATCTGAAACTTCAAGATCGGTTTTGGTGAGTGAATCTCGTGGTGGGCTGTGTTTTTTTTTCTTTTGTTCTGTTTTGCACCGATGAGGATCCGGAAAAGGCCGGTGCTTTTCCCGGCGTCGCTCTCGCCGCTGCCTCTGTCAGATCCACACCTGATCAGCCGGTCGCCGGTGGTGGTGCAACTAAGCGAGGCTGCTTCCACCGCAGCGAAACATTCTTCTTCTTCTTCTTCTGCAGTGCTCCATGGCCATGCTGCGTCGTGGAGCTTGGATCGTTGCCAGCCGTCTGATCAGTCGCTCCCTTCGATCGGGAAGCCAAGCAACGGCTGGGATGATCCCTCCGGCATCGGTGAAAGTGGGGCACACAGACAGCACAACAAGCAAGACCCTTTGGTAAGTAAAAACACACACAAACACTAATTGTTTAATTTCTATTTCCCCTTTTCTTTAAAAAAAATTGTTTCACTATTTCCGTTTTGTTTTTTCGAAATTTCATGATGTGGGCTTTTACAAGTGCACTTTTGTCCAATCTCTCGCAAGTGGTTACCCGTTGGTCTCAAATTCGTTATTTATTCCTTTTTTTTTTTTTTAAATTAATAAATATTTTTTTCGCACACCCAGAAAGGGGCACGCTTGCGACAAGAACAAGATCCTATGTATATTTTGGTTTTGCAGGAGGAGGTTGTTGGAAGGGAAGAAAGTGGAGAAGGCTCCGGAGAGAAGGGTAATCATACCAGGTAAGAACGAAAAAAGAGAAATCGTTTTTCCCCTCTCTTGTTCTTTCATGAAGTCTCATAGTAAAAAAGGTGAAAAAAACTGAGACCCATATCTAGATTTTAAGTTTTTAACTAGCATGGAAAAAGAAAATATTATTATTATTATTCTTTATGAAAAAATAAATGTATACATCAGTGGAAAACACTGTTGAAGTTGTTTTAATTAAGAGGTTTGTGTAGCCACCATATATACTCTCCCACATATCTAACCAAAGTCCTTGGTTATTTTCTCAAAATTGGACATCTACCGTTTGCACTAGAGGTGCACAAGTAGCCACCACCAAATGCTGGTCCCCAACTACACTGTGTTTTCTTCTTTCGAAGTATTGCACTATTATTTTCACTTCAACTCCGTAAATTTTATGTATTCACGTACATGTGTGCATATGCTATGGTTGTGGGTCTTTCTGGGTCTGCTTTGTTTGTAGGAAAGGACGCAACTTGGCTTTGGAAACTCTAGCTGGGGTGGTGTCACCGTTAAGCCCTTCTTCTACTCAAGGTAAATGGCCAAGATCAAATGCATGTGGCTGTGTCTTGCTGGCTAGTGTTGACCGTGATGGTGTTTGTTATTCATGCGTTGCAGATAGATGGTACGAGGAAGAGAAAGCTATTCCGCTGAAGAAAAGGAGAGGCGCATTCGAGGAGAATAATATTGCTGCTACACACAGCAAGAAGATGAAGGCGAAGATGAAGACCAAGATGAACAAGAAGTGTTCCTCTCGCAACGAGGATAGCACGGAAGAGGAAGATGAAGAAAGAAAAGTGGATGACGTGAACGTGAATGCGAGTGTGAGTAAGAAGAGGGTAAGGGGTAGTGCACTGATGGAAGGTTCTAGGTGCAGTCGTGTGAATGGAAGAGGGTGGAGGTGTTGTCAACAAACGCTGGTTGGTTACTCGCTGTGTGAGCATCACTTGGGAAAGGGAAGACTCAGAAGCATGACAAGTGTTAGAAGCCGTTCCATTGCGTCAACTGCACCAAAGAAGGTGCACGTACACCACCCTTCTTCTTCTTCTTCTTCTTCTCTTGAGAAGCAAAATATGAGTGTTGGTGAGGCCTTGGGGGAGGAGGAGGAGGAGGAAAAGAAGCCAGAGATAATCACGAAGAAGAGGATGAAGCTTGGAGTTGTAAAAGCACGTTCCATAAGCAGCTTGCTAGGACAAACGAACACCCAGATTGCTGCTGTGGCTCATGAGAATAGCAAGTAAGTCTAATAAGTAGTACAAGTGCAGAAAACGGTTATTATTTCATGTACTTGTGGCTGAGAGAAAATTTTAATGCTGGAGTTTGTCCTAATACTTGGTGCCACTGCATCTTGTTCAACTTGGTGGTGCTTTACTTTATTTCTCATTTCGTTATTATGTTTATATTTTACTTCCTAATATGCAATTCCTTCGTTACGTTGTGTGCGATTGTTTTGAAAGCATTGCACTGGGGACATATTCTGATTTTGCACTGGAATGTTTTGTTATCCAACGGGTATTGTGGACTCGATCATGATAACTGTGTGTCCTTTGACCGAGGAAACAACTTGGACTGTCGCAAGAAAAATAGTTTCTTTTACACCAAAATATTCTTTAATCCAAAATTTGTTATCAACACAAAGGAAATTACCGTGATTGTAGCTTAAGACGCTGTTTATGATTAGTTATTGGTGTTGATGTATATATAACTCGTGCATGCATGGGGTCAACAATTGCACCCTTTAGTTATATTACAAGTGCGCAAGGTCTGCAATCCGCGTGTTATTTTGATGTTTTAAGAAAAATATTATTTGCATATTTTATAAAATTTCTGTCATTTAATTATTTAATTGACTATTATAAATTCTAACATGTTACATGTTTTTAGAAGTACTCTTCACTCTTTTCAAAATTTAACGTAGCGGAATGCTTTTTACATTCACAAAAGATATATATTTTCACATTAAGCAATAAAATACCTTTTATTCTTTTATATAATAGATAATGATGATAATGTTATTATTAATAGTTTTGCTTATGAAATGATGCAAGGAACTATTTCGTATTTGTGTATTTTATTCTAGGTGATAAAAGGAACCACAATTTTAAAAAAGATAAAAAGATGGCGTAATAATTAGTAAAAGAAAAGAGGTAACATCTTTTTAAAATTTGTTAAAACTTTATTATTTACTACATGCAATAAAATATACAACTTTTTTTTTTAATGAAAATCTACTTTTTAAAAGAAAAAATTGTTTATATATAAAGAACCCTTCTATAATGCTTTATCTAGGATCCATACAATGTTAGTATATCTATCCTCCAAGTGCTTGATTTGGTATTTCGATTCTCAAATCAACATTCCGGAAAACATGAAAAATGATATTGCTAATAGTAGTTTCAACTTAGATGTAAGTAATGGATTTGTTTTTAATTTGATTCTATACTCGAACAGGCATAATTAATTTTGAGAATTTACGTAGTTCTATATTGGTTAAGTCAAATAATTTGTCTTTATTATTGTGTGGCAGTTACTAAAATATATAACAACCAGTAGTTTCAGTCTTCAAAAGTATGTTTCAGTCTTGAGTAGTATATTGTGCTGTTTTATGAGTTGCATTAAGTGGAATACATGTTCTTGAATATAATAGGCAGTTATGGGAAATTATTTGCGCCTATAATTGTAGACGAACACATATACGTGAAGTATATTATCCATACAAAAATTGAAAACAAATGGCATGACAAGTTTCGAGGTGGAAAGAACTTGTTTGCTTCACATTTGCAATCAAATTGCAACAGAAGTTTGAGAAACGTGGATAAATCCGTTGGAAACAATTCTGCAAAGAGTGTAATCACTTACAATATTCTCAATGAACCTGGCAAGTCTTTTTGTTTCTGTACTCTCTGATATTATAATTTGTCTTCACTGGCCCAATATTTGGTTTAGAGAGCTACATGGGAAACAACAGCTTTTGATTCAGATGAATGGACCCCGGCACCCTTTTTCTTCGATTACATGACCTACAAATGGCAGGTCAAGTACCCCAAAATTATTTGCTTTAAGATTATAAAAAGGAAATCCTCGCAGAAAAACCAGCAACCGAACCGTCTCACAAATCACCTCTATGATGATTCGTTGCTTTGAGCTTCTGTTTACATGAAAATAATAACCATTTAGACGAGAAAAACAAAGTTATGTTTAACTTCATCCGACCATCATGCAGTTGTACTGTATGTTATAGAATTTATATTTGCAGTTATGGTTTGCTGATATGATTTCGGGCTATTGTACACAGTTGTTCTGTCCAGTTTGCGAGGAAAACTAAAGATGTCGAATTTGTCGCATAAAAAAATATATTACTCTTCATTTTGTAGAGTCATTTTATAGATGAAAACTGTTAGAATGCAGTGGTACAAGAAATTATCGATCCAGTCTATAAAGGTAAAGTTTTTTCCTTGCCTAGCTATTACAGAAAAGCTTGAACGTAGACCCCATGATTTGTATAAATAATATCCTTTAACAAAATAATCCTCTACAAAGTCATACTTAACTATATATACCGAGGATAAATTTGTATAGCATGTACCTTTTATTACTAATTAAAAAAAGAGCTCAATGGTTTGCACGAGTCATTCCTGCATAATAACCTTTTGCATGGTCCATGCCTTTTATGGCCTAACTGGTATCACTTTGATTAATATTATAATATAATATATTCATTCTAACGCAAAGCTTTTTTATATATCTTCTCTTGAATTTCCATGCCAATTCCTGGAAAAGTTTATACGAACAATCACTGAAATATCTTGCTATGTTTTTCCTCCTATTTTTCACATAGTATAAATACATGGTGTGTACTGTCGAGAAAAGCCTATGATTTGCATACTATTAGCGACGTGATGGGGAAGGATTAGATGACAGCCACTGAAAAATTTGCTATCTTTTTGAGTGGCTATAGGCTACTATGTATACTCATGTATTCCGTTGACTTGTTGCAGAAAGGTAGGGCTAAAAAGGATACTTGGTTTGTTTGGTTTTGTTCATAACTAATATTATACTGTTTTTTACTTTGGTTTCATGAACAGGAAACTACTAAATTAAGCTGTTCAATCAAGGACCTCCTATTTTGTGGATTGTTTTTTTGTAGGTTATCTGTGTTTCGGAGTAAGAGATGTAGCATTACATGTTGTTCATTGTTCTTGTACACACACATATATTTATGTTTATATATTGAGTGCATGGAAAAACTTTGTATTTAAGAAGAAGCTTTGAGGGCAAGAAAGGGTTATAGTAGTATTAATATAAAGGTAAGGATGAAAAGGAAAGCAAATGTCTGCTAAAAGCAAGAAGTATAGGAACAGATGCAGACATGAGAAATGCACGCTATGGACATGAGGGTGATCGAAACAGATTTGATGTGTTATGTATGTTTTGAGGTGTTGCATCGCATTGGATGCACGTCTTTAAAGCCTAGTGTAGGATACTCCTTCGTTTGATGATATTTGATATTTCTTTTTGACTAAAATGACTTTCACTGTGCTTTTCATTTACTCTTTTTTACTCTATCTGACCTTTTCTATTTTTAGTTCTCATTAACACACATTTAGTCTATCTGACTTTTTTACAGTCTTTAAAAGTTAAATTTATTACCATACCTTTATGTTTGTAATATTAAGTGTTAATATTTAATTAATTTTGTAAAAGGAAGAGAGTATATTCTTTGCAGAAAACATAAGGTAAAACTACCACTGAATTGTTTTATATGAGAAAAGTACAAATAACACTATTGGTTTTCATTTATGTGCCTTAGCCATTAAATATGACAGAGAGATTCTCTTGGATGGAGACCCTATACCAGCAGTTCTCCACAAACCACAAGACTCATGCCCTCCACCCAATTGCAGTCTTAGCTACAACAAATTAATACTGAAATCGAACCAAGAAGACTAAAGAAGTGAGAATTAATATACAAGGTTCTGTTGTGGTTGCTGGTGTCACAGTTCCTAGACAAGCCAATTAAGTAATGTTCCTCAAACAACCTCAACAAAAGTCCTCAAAGTGTAACACATGCATTGAAATGTAATTAGAGACGCAATATTAATAAGACTGGTACGACCACAAGTTCAACCATTAAAAGTGTATTAATTCATGATGAACTAAAGGGTTGAAAAGGCAACTCTGATTACTACATATAGAAGGGGAAATGTGAAAAGAGAAAAGGGGTTGGTTAGCATTGAGTGTGTGTGCAATATTGTTACATGAAAAAGAAAGAAAGGAGAAACATAGGATTGGAGGCATAACAAATTTGTAGACTTCCAAATTGTTAAGAGACACAGCTTGTTTGGATCATGTATATTGCGTGTTACTTTGGGTCTTAAATTGTGGGTTTGATGGATGATGAAATGAAACTCACATGCATTAACATGTTTGTTATTGGTGGAAAGGGTTAAAAGGTAAGTTGATCTTTTTGGGTATGAGGATGCCACTTGTCAGTAGAGAAAGGGGCAGATATGGGTTAAGCTTGATGAGAAGAGAAGGGCCCCAAACAGCAGAGCAAGTCTTGGCAATAGGGCAATACCATCCTTTCACTTACCCCAGTTGGATAATGTATTCAATGGCATGTGGCTACATGGTCCACCAATGCCACACCAAACCAAACTACACACTTAAGCATAATTAATCAACCACATAACTATTTTTAGTTTTCAATGAAAAACCTGTAATCTAAAATACATTTTTCTAATTATTGAAACATAAAAATATCTAACTTCATAGATAAACCTTGAACAAAATATATACTGTTTTCTTTTTACTCATTCCTTATACATATGAAGTTTCCTTTCTCAATTATATATAACCAAAAATACCTGTGTCTAACTTTGAGGTCCTTGAATGTTAGTTTTAAAGTTGATTTTCTAAATCACTGTTAACAGGTGTCCTTTTGCAACATTTTTATTCAGTTGCATGTTCATTGACAGTTGGCAAGGTGAATTTTGGATGTTTCATGCTAAAGCATAAGCATCTTTGGTTTTGGTTCTTCACATTCGTCATGTACAAAAATTATTAAAGGAAAAGAGAAACGGCCACCACAAGTAGTTACAAATAAGTACTTTATCTACCTCAACTTTTTAAAATATTAAGTTAGCACAAATCATAACAATAGAGTAGTTGATCTTAACAAAGGTATGGTTATTAAAAAATATATTTTTGTCTTGCAGAATATGAAGAGAAAAATAAATGATGGAAAGCAGAATGATTCGAGAATTGATTGAAGTGGAGGGTGAGGCCCGGGTTTTGAGTCCGAAAAAAGGTTGTACTACATAAAAGAATTAATGGATAGAAGGGTTTAGCATTTCCATTTTGATGTGTAGAGTGTCTGAGCACTATGTGGTTGAAATGGGGGAATATGAATTGGGACTGTTTCTCTCTTAGCTACCTCTCATTCTGCAATGATGCCATTTGCTTCTTTGAGATCATATCATCATAACTCTCAGAAACTACCCCATAACCTTGGACTTCACCTTCCCTTATGCATTCATGCCATTCAACTCAACTCAGGGATCAAGTCTCTCTTAAATATTTCATCAACATTAATGTATTAATGTCTGAGTTTAATTCTTACTTTTTCACATTAATTACAAAAGTTGATCAATATATTGAAGTGTTAGTGTAAGTTTAAATTTCAAGTTAAGTAAAATTGAAAAAAATAACCAACAAATCTAATGTCTTAGAATTTAAAATAAAAGGTGACGATGTCAATATATTTTTAAGAATCTAAACATGAGTTCAACAATATATATATAAAAAAAATCTATAAACTTTGGATTGGATAAACTAACAAGATGATTTTTTTATAAATTATTTATTAGACATAAAGTTTTATGAAGTATATTATAGATTTTGTATTATTTATTGTTTTACTTTACATTTATTCACCTCGTAATAACCTTTAAAAATAATTTTTAAGGAAATGTAATAAAATAATATTCTTGTGACAGTGACATTATATCAAGATTATATATATTGATTTTATTTATTTGGTTGGTATTTTTTAACTTTTTTATTTTCATACGGTTTTACGAAAATTGTGAACCCAATATTATATTAGATCAAACCCATTACTGCACTTCTTGAGAAATTTAAAACGAATTAAGTCGAATTCACCCATATACATAAATATTAGGTCGATGGAGAAGTTTCTAAGTGCCCATTGATATTATAATAATTTTAATGTAAAACTGTTTTTTAAGAAATTCTATATAAGATTTTATTTTAATTTAAATGTGTTTCATCATTTTAGTTCATTTTTAAACAACTTTATAAGTTTTTGTTTGAATTTTATTAAATCCCTATTTAATTCTTACTTTTATAATTTATTTTGTATTTCAATTTTGAATACATGATTGATGAAATTGAAAATTTATTTCTTATTCATAAGACTTAAGATCTTTTATAAGATTCAAATTTTAATTTTAAAACCCTGATCATATATTCTATATCAGAATATCAACATGTTTAAATGAGTATCTTTTATAAAATTTGTATGTTTTAAATTTAAGATCTTTGTTAACACCTATATACACTATTGGATGTTCACCAATATTTTAACTTTTATTTTCCAACTGAAAAATGGTTTAAAATTATGGACTTTGCCTAATTGTATATCCGTAAGTCTTTTCTTTTCCATTTACTGTACAAATATCAAACATAATTTAAGACTGATTTATGAAACATCTATTAACAATAATCTTAAATTTATACATCTTATAAGAAATTTTTATTAGAACATGTTGATATAGTATAATAAGAGATTTTGAATTATTTGGCTTTTTTGGATATATAGACAGACCTCTTGTGATGTATCAGAGTTAGAGCACATATAAAGTCCTCCTTTCTATTTATTTTATTTTTGGTTGTTAAAAAAAAATTAAGGACAAGATCTTATATAATATCTCTTGTCCTAAAAAGTATTTTTAATATTAACAATATTAATATTAAATTAATAATTAATTATAATAGTTAAAATTGATTTTTAAATTGTAAAAAGTTAAAGCGTAAATGAAAAATATAGGTCTTATAAAATTATTAGTAAAACTTGTAAAAATTACTTTAAAATGATGTAAAATAATAAAGCCCACTTAAAAGAAAAGAAAATAAATATATAAGACTCTTATAGAAATTCTAAGTTATTTAATACATATTTTGGTTGAAGTTGGAAGAGTCAAAAAGTTTCAAAAAGCAATAAACATTTTCCATTAACACTTAATTCTTGTCGTCTTGCATTAACTGGTCTTTAAAACGTACTTCATTGTGCAATTAATGCTTGTTTGATTCAATTATGGTTTTCTAGAGTCTTCAAAAACAAAAATTATTTCCTAAACTAAATTGATCAGTTCAATAAACCTTAAACAATATGAACTAATGTGGAGTAACTTACATAGCAATGAGTGGATTTCTTAAAACGAAAGAAAATATATGTTTTATGACAAGATCTCTGAATGGCATGATTATGAAACTCCATTTTCCTTTTTCTTAAGTGAAGCTATAGTTATTTTACAAATTCAAAATAACATTTGCAATACTTTTCAAGTCATACTCTTGTTTATACTTCTAAAGCATTCAATATTTTATAAAACTGTTACATTAATAATGTATTAAATGAGATTACTTTTAATTTAGAGCATTTTCACTTTCAGGCTTAATACATTAAGTTATAAGATTGATACACGAGTTTTATAAGACTTTTCTATCTTTAATTGAATTTTACTGACATGACAAATTTTACTAATATGATATAATAAAATAATACTTAAGCAAGTAAAATTTGAAAGCAATTGTAAAAACAAAGTAACATATTAGAATTCATAAAAATTAAATTAAAACCTCATGAAATCATTTTCGGAAATGAAAATACCATTGCAAATATAATAAGTGATGTTTTAATAGGTATATATTAAGTTAAAATAACGGAGTTTTAAAATGGATGGAATATATATATATATTAAATAATATGACGGAAACTTGACTTTTGATCTACATAAGCTACCTGTATATTTTATTATTTTTAAAAAGCTGACTATGATTTTGTTCTCTTAAATTTAGATTAATTTTCATTTTAGTTTCTTAAATTAAAAAATATATAATTTTATTTTGACTAATTTGAGTTGGATACTAGATATGGAAAATGTGAATTTTGTGATTGTTTTTTGAAAGAAAAAAAAAAGTTGTTTCTAGCTATTTTAATCTTCTCTGATTTTAAAATGTGTCTTAGTGATCAATATTATCAAAATAACATCATCATTAGAGATCTTTCTTTCTTATAATTATCAAAGGATAAAATCTATTTCCAAATAAAATAAAAAATTGAAATCATCCCAAAATCAAGTTAAAAAATTTTCTAGCTGCATCATTCACAAATCTTTTATTAGATTAAGTTATTTGACAAATTATTTGAAAATTAAAATCATTTTTTCTTTATTAGAAAATTGAATATAAATAAATAAGAAGTACAAAAGGTATTCCAACCTTTTACAAAATTCTCCTCATGCAGTAGTCTGAATACTTGCATTTAAAAGTAAATATCATTTAAACATGTTTTACCCAAACATTTAAAGGAAATTAAAACCATGTAAATTTACCTGTTTCAATCTTTAAATTTGTTAAAAAAAAATGGTGGTAAGGTTAATAATCGCGGTTAAAATATTGTATGCCTTTTTTTTTTTTTTTATGATTTTGTCCACTAAAGTTGTTAATGTAAGATTTCTTTTTACGTATCAAAATATTACCCCTTCGCAACCACTTAGAATCATGGCTACGAGTATATTTCCTCAACTTATTAGTTTTAATGAATTATTTTGTATTTTGCTCTTAATTATTGTTTTGAAATGTAAAAATGCTTAATAACTTTTATGCTAATAAACGTGTAAAGATTTAAATTAAGAAGGCAAATGCAATTGAGTTTCGTTATCATATCAAATTGTGGATGATTACATCACTGGTTTTATAATATATTATTCTGAAGGTTTTATTTTCCATGACACTACTTTCACAAAATTGCTTAAGTTGCCACACTCTCTAAATTATTTCCCACAATGCCACAAAATTTTGGCAATAGTGTAATCACGTGGGAACCTTTTTTTCCTTTTTTATCCTTGAGAAGTTGAGTCCTCCACTAGGACTTCTCAATGAGTTTTTTTTTTTTTTTTTTTTTTTTTTTTTTTTTTTTTTTTTTTTTTTTTTTCTAGTTATTAATTATTTTCTCATTTAAAGTATTTAATTTTAAAATTAATTATAAAATAAAATATTTATCTATTGTATTTTTAAATTAATATAATTAAAAATAAAATTATTCTTTTGTGTATATCTTTAAATAAACTTTTGATTTTTAATTTACGTATTAATTACTAGTAAAATTAAGTATTTCTTATCAAAAATTAAATCTTGCAAAATAATTTTAGTTGAAAATAAAAAAATTATATTAAACTTTTCAAAATTTGTTGTGATATTAAATACACAAAATTAATTATAGTTCAACACAAAAATATATATTAAATTTTTTAAGTTATATTTTAATATTAAATATATACTTACTAAACTGGTTGTGGAAGGATGAGTTAGGCTTAAACTCAATTTGTGATATGACATTAAACTTATTAAGAGTTTTTCTTAATTGAGATTTGAGCTTATCGTGTCACTTGTTATTGGATTCCTTTTGATTTTTACGCTCATGTCATCAACATGAGGGTTTTTTTTGGAGATCTTATATCATCTAGAGATAATACCAATTTACAATATGTAAGTGGGGACCAACCTTATCTTACTAAATTGGTTTTTATAAGGATAAGTCAGGTTTAAATTCACTTTTTAATATAGTTCAGAGTCATTAAAAGTTCATCTTAATTGAGATCTAAGTATGCCGTGTCACTTAATATTAGGTCTCCTTGATTTTTACTATTGTCCTTAACTTTAAAGGATATGTTAAAGATTTTACATTAATTAGAAAGAAAACTAATTTATCATATATAAATTGAAACAAATCTCACCTAATAAACCAATTATTAGAATGATATAATCTTAAATACATTTTAAGACAATGTAAAATCTCGAATATGAACTTAAAGAATATTTTGATAAAATTTCTCTCTTACATCCCTATTTTAAGAAACTTTGAACAACTTATCTCAAGAACTAAAATAGCTTCAAAAATAAACATGAGAAATTCAAGAATAATATTACATGCTTTCTTAAAATTGCAATTGATATGACTTAGCAATTATATAAATAGTTGTTGATTAGGACTTCTTTTATCTTAAAAAATATATGTTATCTATTTGTTAATATTGAAGAAACACTTTTTGATATCACAAACTTCCCTTAAAATATTTTTGAAAAATTCTTAATAAAGTCATTGTCTTAAGAGAGAGGTGTAGTTCACTTATATAGTCTTTCACTGGTTTAATAAATTAATTCAAAAAAGGATTAATTGCACAATTTTTTCCCAATTCAAAAGATTAATTCTTTTACAAACTAAAACTATACAAATATAAATTTGGGAAAAGAGGTAGATTCAGAACCAACCATCTGAATCACTACCCTTTATAGGCTGATGAATATCATCCACCCAAGCCCAACAAAAAAACTTCAACAGGTCATCAAACGTTCCAATCATGCTGAATAATGTTTTCTATAAGCATGATATATCCTCAACGAAAGAATCAAAATCCCAAAATACATCTATAATACGAATAGACCTCAGTACAAATTGAGGCATCCCAAAATAGGATTTCATCCATATATAATTATTTCACTGATCTTCACAGTTTCAAATTGCATTTTATGCAACCAGATTTATTGTTTCTTTCTCCTCTGTTCCAGTTCTGATTTTGCAACTATTTCCATCAATCTCACAGAATAGTATTTGGTCCTGTTAAAGACTTAGCTTCCATTTAAGTAACCACTGAACCTTATCTTGAACTTTGTTCTTTAAATCTCAAATTAAATTTATAAATTTGTTATCTTCCCTTAATGGATTCATGCCTTTAGATTTAACTTTAAGTTCCTTCTAGCATTATTTGAGTTTGACTTCTAGACATGTTTTCACTTTTTCTTTCGTCATATAGTTCCTCATCTTGTTTAATCTTGGGATTTCCAGATCAAAATATTCAAGTTTTTATATCTCGTTGATGTTAGGGTTTTCGGATTAAAAGTCTCTAATGGTTCTGTTCACTGTCAATGTGTTAAATCCAGTGCATAATCTCTCAATTGCAGTGTTAGTTTTGTGATTTTTGTTTGTGCTCTATTAAGAATAGAGCTTGCATAGATTTTTATTTATTACCCTATCCTACCATTATACGGATAAATCTATTATTTTGATGCAATTTAGTCATATTATTTAAAAAATATTGATTCTAATGATTTCACTTAAGAAAAGAAAAAATCGTAACCATACTTGACAGATACAATTTCAGTTTAAAGTTGGGTGACACAATTTTCACTTCATCAAATAAATGAATTTTAAACTGTAATTATACTTTTCAAACACAATTTACTTATTTCAGTAATTAAAAATTTTTATCCATTTGAGAAATTGTACTATATTCAGAAATTTTCCATTTATACAATTATCTTACTTTGATAATTATTTACAACTCTATAACTTCGTTGGTTTTTCCATATTTACTACTATGAGTTTTGGTTATTGTTTTTACTTGTTTTAGAAATGCTGTGATTTTATTCCTATGATATACATTATAAAAGTAGGATTGGCTATAGTATGAATTCTAATGCATATAGAAGAAATTCATATCTATTCAATTTAGTATAAAGAAATTGTATCGAACTCCATAGTATTTATCACTAGTAATACCGATAAAAGCAATAACTTTTCTCATAACAAAGTAACCAAACCAAATTGTTTAATTTTATTTGATTCTTCACAATTGAAAGAAGAAATAATATCTAGTGACATGCAATTTTTCATGGAAATTAAGAAACACATTTCTAAATTCATGTCTTTCAATGTAGTTTAATAATGAAATGCTCTATACAAACAAAGACTTGATCTATTGCAAAGAATTTGTGTTGACGAATCAAATGGTTGACTACAACATAAAATTTTAAAAATTGATTGATAAGATGTATAAATACAACAATCTGAATGTAAAATTCTTAAAATTACAAAATATAAAAGGTAAAACGTGCCATTAAAACTGTATTATTTACTTTTCTGGGATACCAATTAAGGCTCTTGCAGTGGTCCTAAACTTGAGAAATAGTGAAATTGAATTACATGGTAAAATCTAGGAGAAAGATTACCATCAACGATGATCTGCACAATAACTTCTTCAAATGCTTACTACAGGACATGGTCATAGCTACAAAGAAGATAGTCTCTCCATTTTGTTACTACACAAATAACACAATTTGCAGACCAATTTATTCATGGTTTTCATATTATATATGCGCTCCAAACATGGTGTGCCTGCCACGTGTCTGTGCTAAAGGCAGCAGTTTAGGAATTTCCTCCAACAAGAACAACCGGATCTTCCCTGAAAGTATCAAAGTACAACATTAGTTCTTGTGTGTATAAAATTAATTAATTTTTAATTAGTGTCATGATAATGAAAAAGACCCCTTACTTAGCTTGCTGTTTTTACCTGTCGGATATTCGCAAAAGGCAGCATAGTTCATGATCATGACTAATAATTATTTATAAGAATCAAGAAAAACAATTCGTGTTAACTGATATTTTATTCACACCTTTTATTTTAAGCTTATCTCTCTACACCAACTTTTTTTTTATGACAAAAACGGAGAAATAAACTTGTACACCGACCCTTCTCTTTCTCTTGTTAGTGTGAATCGAAGTTGACCTTTTATATCATATTTTCATCTATATTTCTTTTTAGGATAGTATTTGATACACATCAATATTCCATTAACACCCAAAGATATGAAAAAGTAAAACACAAATATGGCAGACTATAGAAAATATAATATCACAATAGGAGAGATAAATATTAAATATGTATTTATTAAAAAGTACTCATATATTTACAATCAGTTGTACAATTAGTTCAGTCTTAGTTACTTAATTATTTATTCAAAATACTATTAAGATATTCAAATATTAGTATTATTATTATAAGAAAATTGTGAATATATAGTTTCTGCACTCAATAAAGTTTTCTATATACTGTTATCCTTCTTCCTACCACTTTCTTTTTCTGCTTCATTTTTTTTTTGTCTATCTCTTTACCTCTCACAGCTGAGAGAATTGTGTGGAATGATTTTTCATTTTTGTCATTTAGCTGAAAAAAAAAATAGAATCGAATGAAGAGATTCTATTTTATAGTGTGGAAGATGAAGAAATAAAAGCTATTGTAGAGTACTAGTTCATTGGAACTTACTGTCTCCGATATAGCAATTGTTTGGTCTTGAACAGACCCTTTAGCGTGGCTTTCGTTAAGATTTTCCATCATCACTCTCTGGTTTGATTTCCCAGCATCACTAGTTCGTCCTTCTTTGATGAAAACAGCTGCGTTCAGCTTATTACTAACTTGAACGAATGGTTCTTCACGTTGTCCAAAATTGCTTACAACGTTAGGTTTCTCAGGCATAGTAGCAGCTCGTGTTATCTGGTCACTACCACCTTCTTTTTGTACCTGACTTCTACGTGCATGGACTGAATATGACTTTGTCAAATCTATTGAAAAACATGACTCACTGTATTGGACACTAAACGGTGTGTCCGAATGATCAGAAAGTGGAGTCCATTTATCCCGAAGTGGTGTACTTTCTTCTAGTTCTGATAAAACTTCACCAGGGCTTAGTTCTTTCTCTTGTAATTCAAGCTCAACATTCTTCGTCTTCTCACTCTCAGCTCTGCCATGCTTTTTCCTCGGACTACTATACAATCTCTTGTCCCATCCAGCGGTTGTACTATCAAAATTTTCCCTGGTTCCCCCTCCAATTTGTTGAGCCACCAAACTCATGATCCCATACTCATACCCTTTGAAACTATCACCCACACTTGCACTAATTTTTTTGTGTTCCACTTGGTGACTAGTAAGTTGCCTTACCAGAGGGCTTGATAGGGTTTGAAACAAACGGGGCTCTAGGTTTTCAACGGCACAAGCTACATGTGTGTCGAATTCACACATGTTGCACCTATAGAGCCAGCGGTTATTATAGTTACTGCGCTTGTTGCACAAGTCACAGAAGAACTCATAGGGTGGTGAAAACTCAAGCTTGATTTTGTGGGGGTGGCAGGTGATTGCGAGGGACACAGGGAGTGCAAGACACAACGCATGAAAGAAGATGCTGCATTGAGCACAGTGGTAGCAAAAGCCCGTGACATGGTGCCCACATGCCACACAGTTGGGAGCGGCTTTGGTGGAAGGTATAAGAAGGAGTAGATCGTGGGTTGGATGTGAAGGGTGGTTTGTGGTTAAGGGCATGTTGTAGCACACATGGTGAAGGGAGAAAGCACATGTTTTGCAGTGGTAACAGTCCTCACCAGCCTTAACTTTTAGGTTGCATCCAAAGCAGCGTAGAATATTTGGTGTGGAGGGTGAGGTGGTGCATTCCAAAGGATGTGGATGGCTAAAGTGGAAAACATTTGGGTCCTTGTGTGCTGATCCCATTTCTCTTTTTGTGAAAGTACTTCAACAATTGAACCTGTCCATCTTTGTGTCTCGTGTACATACTATATAGTGCAGCAATGTCATGAGGTGGTATGGTTTCCCTCATCTAGTGTTTTCTTTTTCACTTTCTTAGGTGGCATAATTGAAAGCTAGCTGTTACGGGTCTTCTTGTCTCTAGATGCTGTTTGGACTTATCCAAAAATTCAAATGCATATGTTGGGGCCACGTGGCTGATTCTTGTTGGGAATTCCGTTTATGTTTTGGATTCTTCATCTGTCAAACCGAGGTAAAAGGATTTGCCTCAAGGGAGAAATGACCAAAGAAAATGTTATCTTTTGATTTTACAGACAAAAGATTCCCACATTTTAGCCGGCGATTTTCTTTCCTTCATACCAATGCACACCATATATCTTTCGTCACAGATACTGTATTCACGGTATATTTTTATACTTATATATAGACACACACGCAAGTATGTATTAAATTCGTTTTTCTTTCAAAATAACTTATGTTGCCTTTTTCTTATACCCTTCCGTTACTTTAAGTGACACAGTGGAACCAGCATAATAAGAACGGCTCTAATGGTTTCACACCACCCCCACCACCTGGCATACTAAGCATTTAACAAAAAAATAACTTGGGGTGAGTTGGTAAAGAAAATAATTTTTTAATTAGAGATGTTAACTGTGTTTAAGAAAAAAAAAATTATTTAATTTTAGGGTTCTTGAACGTGAAAAGATAATTGTAGAGTGAGTGGTTGTTAGAACTGTGATAGTTTAGAGTTGTTTGAGAGATGGTGCTTTTGAGTGGTAGTTGATCTAAGTAATTTTCATTTTAAGTAGTTGTGAGGTGAGATGGTTCATGAGTGGTGAGGTGATGTGGTTAGTGAGTGTTTCCTCATTGAAGATCAAGAAAGTTCTAAACCTTTTTTCTTTTTTAACAATTTCGATACCGTAACTTCTATTTTAAATCTTTTTCCTTTCATAGTTCTTCCGAAATCATCCACCTATTCACTTTATTTCACAGTTTTTCTCTCAGTCTTAGTTAATCGGTGAATCACTCTCTCTTTTAGTAAACTCCCTCCAACCTCATGAATATTTCCTTTGAATTTTATTTTAACCCTTAACTCCCTCTAATACAAAGAATAACATTATCTTTAATCATATAATCATGTTACGCCGAGTCACCCATAGTTGTCAAAGCAATTCTCTCCTAATAAAAAATGCGAAGATAGGTTAAGGTCTACCTTTATCTGTTCTATAAGAGTCTTAAAATCTTTTGTGAGTTAACGTTAGTTTCTTTTCAATGAAAATAAATAAATAAATAGCTAATCTATATAATCTTAAAAGAACGATTTTATGTAATCTAAATAATAAAATTATAAATATCTCTTATTAAAATTCCGTATATATCAATTTATATTTAAAACTAAATTTTATAAAGTTGGTATCTTTTAGAAATACATATTTATATAAATTAGAATGATTTAATATATTAATAATTAGTGCAAAGTAATTTCAATATAAAAGATTTGACATCAATGACTATAAATAAATTCATATAAAGAATTATTACACCATTTTCTGTCTAAAATTTTAAAATAATAAATGTTTTCTCTTTGTATATTACTTTCCTTCTCCATTTTTAACAATTGCATTAGGTTTTATTACCCATGCGTTTTATTTGACAATTGCATTAGGTAACATACAACAAGGGAGATCTGTAATCATATGATGAACAAAATGTGAACACCATGCACAACAAATGCTACAAAGGCAGCTTCAAAAAGCATAGTTAGGTCATTGCTAAGTGATAACTATAACATGGGCTTTTGGAACCTGAAAATTTTATTATTTGCAATAAATGTGGCTTCTTCACAATCACAACTATTTTGAACTTTGAAGTTCATCTTCAGCCGGACTCAACTCTTGTTGTTTATTAATATATAAAAGTTGTGTAGTCCAAAGGATAATTATAAAAACCTCCATTTACACGATTATTTTTTATTTATTTATAGAGTGGTACATAATGGAGATTATTATCCTAATTGCTTAAACAACCTACCATCTATTTATTTCTACTATTTTAAATCAATCATATTCATCACAAAATTTTCAGTCATTTTGTAAATAATCTCATTTTCTATCACATTTCTTTTTTTTTTTTCGGCTTCCACATCTTCTATCTAATCATCCAAAGAAATAAAGGTAGAAACTTACAAGAGAGGAATTTGAATTCTTGACAAGTGACAAAACATAAATAGTGTTTCTTCCTGAAACCCACATCGACTAGCTTATTGAATGGAATAAAATGAAAGATTGCAAAGTCTAGTAAATAGTTTTCGTTGAAAAGGAGCACGATGTCAAATTTCGCCTTTTGTTAAAAGAAAACCGTGTAGAATTATTTTTTAATATTTTATTTTAATTTAAATATGTTTTAATCCACAGAGGACACTATTTTTCTTTGTCCATTAATTAATTTTTTTATTTTTTAGTATTTAGTAACATTCTCTTTATATTATCATTATTTGCAACATTAATCTCTTTCACCTCATTTCATATTTCAAAATCTCGATCACCGAAACTAACATATAAGAATGACTTATGTGTATTAATTTGATATCCCATATTACAATGAAAAAAAAAAAACTAACGAAGCGAGAGGAGATTAATCATCATTTGACTATTTGTAATCTGATCATATGTTTAGAATCAATGAATATTATATACATAATTAATTAAAGTCTACAGAAAAAACTTCGAGAAAAACGAAAAATTGTTGTTGTAGGTATAACTTTGTATTAGAAGTGGTGATACTTGACATTAATATTAGAAGTGGTGATAACTTTGTATTAGAAGTGGTAATACTTGACATTACTATTCATTTGACACTATTTTATGTAATAAAATATTATATAAATAATAAAATAATAATATATAAGATGAAGAGTGATTTCAAACAAATATTATTATTTTATTATTTATATAATATTTTATTATGAAATAGAATGTTAAGACGAAGAGCGGTGAAACAAATATTTCTCATATTAAAATTTAGTGTATGGAAGATATAAAGTAAGTAAACTGAACACTAGAAACTGAGAACTGAGGTGAATTGAGTTAAAGCAAACTAGAATTATTATTATTATTATTATTATTTGGTACAAGAACCTACCTAAGCTTCAATTATATCAAATTGAACTTTTGTCCTCTTACTTTTATGACATGTCAATTGTTGGAGCATGTTTTGGATGCTTTGCTTATTGAATTGTTCTTAAATGTGGTGATGAAGGTTGCTATGGCAGGACACTGGAATGTGGCCAATACAAATGCTACTTCCAGGAGAAGGACTGTTTTTTGAAACAATTTCAGAAGGTGAAATCTATTTGGCATAGCAAGAAATTTGTGTTGATTGGAGAATGTTCCTCATGAGTTGCAGTCTCTTCCTCTGACGTGAAACCAGAAGCTTTGCTTCCTTTAGTGCGAAATTCCTTGTGTTTTGTAGTGGGTTAAAACAAGAATAAGCATATCTTTCTAAGTTACCTTTGATGTCTTACCAATGAAGCAAAACTTACAAGAGACTTCCTCCCTCGCAAACTGTAACCAAACGCCAAAGAATCATATTTAAATATTAATGTTCAAAAACAAAAGCAGAAGCAGAAGATCATCCATAATCTCTGAACATGGAGAAGATGGATCATTTCAGCCATATCCACCCTCTATTGTTAAAGCAGGAAAAGAACAACAACCGAGTCCTTTGCTCAGGTTGTGAAAACACAATTTCAGGTCCTGTCTTCAGCTGCGAACTATGCAACTATAACCTTCACAAAACATGCGCAGAAATGCCACGCCATGTGAAACACCCTTTTCACCCTGAACACCCCCTTGTTCTCCTTTCCACTTCCCCTTATGAGGGACGCTACATATGCGATTCCTGTAGAGGCATCTTCCAAAACTTCGTGTACCATTGCTATATCTGCGGTTATGACCTTGACGTGTCATGTGCTTCTCTGTGCAACCCTGATGATGACCATAAGCACGAGTTCATGTCAGTGACAAATCCACAACAGTTTGTGTGTTATGCTTGTGGCTTGCAAGGAAAGGAGGGTCTTGCTTGCCTATGCACCATTTGTCAGATTTGGGTTCATTCTAGCTGTGCTGAATTGCCTCTTGCTGTTAGAATAAAAAACCATGACCACCCTTTGAAGCTCACTTATGCCCTTCATCACTTTTATGGTTTCTGGGGTAAAATAACTTGTGGTGTTTGTAATGGAGAAATGAGTGCAGCTTTTGCGGGTTACTTTTGTTCAATGTGCAGATTTCCCGTGCATTTGAAGTGTCTACAAGATTTAAGAGATGAGTGGGAGGCCGTAATAGAAGATGAGAAATCATCAACGGACTATGAAACTGGCTCCTTGGATGTTGATTTTGGTTATAGTTTCTTTGGTCATGAACATGTGTTAAAGTTGACGGATGAAGAGAGTGATCTGCAATATTCTGGTAAACTCTGTGATGGGTGTGTCCAGCCTATCACGCCACCTTTACTTTCTTGTGAAGAAGAAAATTGTGCCTTCATTTTGCACCAAAGTTGTGTTGAATTACCAAGAACAAAGCTACACCCGTTTCATGCACACCCTCTAACTCTTCTCCCCAAGGCACCAAATTATGATGGTATTTATAGGTGCGATGGATGCAAAAGATTGAGCAATGGTTTTGTGTATCGTTGTGATGGGTGTCAATTCGACCTTGATGTTTGTTGTGGTTCCCTTCAAGAGAGAATTGAACATGAAAGTCACATGCATCCCTTGCTCCTCAAGAAGACAACCGTTGCTAGGCAGTGCAAAGGTTGTCATCGTTGGTCGAAGTATGTGTTTGTGTGTGATGTTTGTGAGGATTTTGCTATTGATTGTGGATGTGCTACTCTACCGCTTAAGGCATGGTACATGTATGACAAGCATCCTCTAAGCCTAAACTATTTTGTTGAAGAGGGTTTGAGGGAATATGAATGTGGGATTTGCAATGAGAAAATTTGTCCGAAGCAATGGTTTTATTACTGCGATGACTGTGATTCTGGTGTTCATCCTTATTGTGTTGAAGACAAGTCTAGGCGTGTCAAGTTCGGAGGCAGTTTTCAATATGATGTTCACTCACACCCTCTTGCTTTGGTTGAAGAAACTGATCAAAACACAAAATGTGAAGCCTGTGGTGAATTGTGCAATGGCTGGACACTTGAATGTGGCGAATGCAAAAGCTACTTTCACCGTGAAGGACAGTGTTTTTGGAAAGAATTTAAGAAGAGCGCCAAGTATTTGGAGTTGTCAGGAGCTATGAGACACAGGTATGCAGCAAACGTGTTAGCCTCCACGCCCAATGTAAGAACAAAGTGAGGGCCTGAAGAAAAACCGCGTTTCTCATACTTATGCTTATAAAATACATTCCTTGTTCATATATAAGACTAGTTTTAGTCTTACAAGTAATGCCAGTGCAGGCACTACCTATTGAAAACGTTTGTGCGAGTACTTTATTTTACTTGTGTTTGTTCTTCGACTTGATGTATATATTGTGTTTGGTTTGCGGTTACAAACCTGTGAATGTCCTTTCAGTGGAAAATAAATAAATTCTTGTTTTTCATTTACTTTTATGATTCTTCTGATAGTGGGAACTTGCAAACCCAAAATGCTTTTACATATCTAACGAAAAATTGAATGTACACGCATAGCAAAAAATTACGAGAAAAATTGTGATTTGGAATTGTATTATTATATATATATTAACCAAAATATACGTAAATCAACGTAGTTTGTGTTGTGATTATAAAACAGTTGAATTTAGTTTAGAAAAGAATAAAATTTAAAAAAATTCTAGCAAATTTTAAAATACATTTAGTTCTAAAAAAAAGAATTCAAAATTCAAACATTCTAATAACGTATAATAATTTTGAAACAAGATTTTCTCAATAAAATTGAAAAAAAAACCGTCATTAAACTGATATTTTGAACAAGAAAAACTAAAAGATATGTTCATATAGAAAAAAAAAAAAAAAAAAAAAAAAAAAAAAAAAAAAAAAAAAAAAAAAAAAAAAAAAAAAAAAAAAAAAAAAAAAAAAATATTTTAAAAAAAAAAAAAAAAAAAAAAAAAAAAAAAACCACCCTAGCTTACCTTCTACGAAATTTTATTTACCAACGAAGGGTGCGAAATGAGTTTGGTTAAGCAAAGTTCAACAAAAATAAAATAAAAAAAAAACAATTTCCAAAAAAAAATTGAGGTTAGGATATGTTCATATAGAAATAAAAGCAAGTAAAGAAAGTTAGGAAACTAAAATACGTTCCAAATAAAATAGGTGGCACGCACTTCAAATAAAGGGTACATATATAAAGATTTTCATACGTTTGAAACATTTCCCAAAATTGTCCAAACATCCACGAAATTTTCATACATTTTCATATATATATATATATATATATATATATATATATATTTT
>Ga0209489_103889_pt1 | contig 28436 bp, 11 predicted proteins | sample SiratrowhiteBW_FD_187527 | JGI IMG/M metagenome (GOLD analysis project Ga0209489, IMG submission 187527) | Root nodule microbial communities of legume samples collected from California, USA - Siratro white BW (SPAdes) (version 2) | ecosystem: Host-associated > Plants > Roots > Nodule | place... | reverse complement strand
ATTAAAAAAAAAAAAAAACAGTAATCTATATACCACTAAGTTAACAAAGTCACAAGCCCATAAAAAAAAATCAACTAAATGGGGGAATGGACCAATAGATCATATACCTCTAAACTTATACCAATAATAAAGGGATATGAAACAAATTGAACAATAGGCATACAGCCAAGATACATATGTCTAGAAATTGTTCGGTGTAAGAAAAAGTTTATACCTCAATCTTTCTTTAATATTACTCTTCAAGTTTCATTTTATTTCTAACTTTTTGAAGTATAAATTTATAAATATAGTTTTATAATAAAACAATTTTAATACTTCACTTGATAATTTATCAAATCATTATCTTGCTGCATCGATCTCAAATTCAATATAAAAGAAATTAAGTTTTAAAAATTGATTTTTTTTACAATTAAATATCTAACAATTTATTGATGATCATTCTGTAATCACATGAGTTTAAAAAAATTATATAGTTTATACTTCTAACAAGGCGCTAGTTTTTAGTATTTTGTTTCAGTAACTTCAATTTAAAAAAGCCAGGAGCAATAATTTTAAAATAAAGATTACTAAAAGTTAAATGTGTGTCAAGATTAATAATACAATTTATTTTCTCTCAATTCATTCTCTTTTAAAAATTTTATCATTTGGATTTTAATGAAAGTTAAAAGTAATTTCATATTTTGAATTGTTAAAATGAGTAATTATGAATAAAAGATTTGATCGATATGTATGCACATAATCCAAAAAGAATTTAATGTTTAATCTTTTTATATACTTTTATCAAAATATTTTTTAATGAATCAACCATTTTTATGAAGTTTAATCTATATATTCATGTCAATGCCATTTTTTATTTATTTGAGCTAAGTAAATATAAAATAATTTTCTCTATTTTTTAGTCAAACAAGAGCAAACAAAATAGTTATTACTGTACTTTAATACTATAATAATATATGTTAATATTTTAATTTTAAAATTAAAAAAATTATTATTAAATATAACGAGTTGTTGGATGGTTATTTATTTATTTTGAGTTATTAATTTATCAATGCTATTTGGTAGACCCATCCGTCTAACTTAAATATAACATGATAAGATGAGCTACCTAAATCAGAGGTAGATTGAGCCACTGGATCATATATATGTGTGTGTGGAGAGAGATAGATTTAACTCTTCTCACGTCTGCACTCAAGTTACAGTTATGGACGAAGTCATTGAATCACAGGATATCAAAGAAGGAAGAACAAACATTATATTGTGCAGATGGATGTTAAACAAGGGTGGCAATAACTTGCTTTGGTTAAGATATTGGAGACTTTAAGATTCGACCATATAAATTTTCTGATATTCAAGTTGAATTTTGACAAATACATCATCAACACCTGCCACATCCATTAACCAACTTTGCAGGCTTATTCTTATTAATTGTGGTTAATCTAATCTCTATTAGAAATAGCATCATATTATACATAATATATAAATAGATTTTTAATATTTAATTTATAAATGTATATATTTATTAATTTTTTTTATAAAATTTATATTTTATTTCAAAAAAAAAAATTAAAGCTACTATAAAAAAAACAATATATCAATTAAGTTGATGATTTTATTAAATCCTGATCAATATATTTTTTAAAAATATTATTTTTATTTTGTGAAATACGGTTATGATATTTTTCTTATAATTTATTTTCTATATTTAAAATAAAATCATATTAAAATTTCTAGAATATTCTTAAATAGAACTTAAATTATTTTTATCACAATTGTTTGAATAAATAATTTCTTTGGAAATTAAAATTTATAAGAATAATTTGATCACTCAAAATTATAAAATTTTTTAATTACTTTTATTTTTTTCATCTTTCATATTTATATTTTTTTTTTCATTGGCTCAATCTAAGTCGAAATGTCATGAACTTGACCTTCGATTAAAAAGGTGTGAACTTAATCTTGATTATGACAGCTACTCAATCCGAACTAAGACATTATTACCCTATACAAAGTTGGACTATTTCTCTATCAGTGTAAGCTAAAGTTTTCTCTATATTTTTGGATTAATATCAATAATTATTTATCAATTTGTGGAATTATTTTTTATTGATGTAAACTAATGTTTTATGTCAATATAGTTATTATTTATCAATTGACATTATTAAAATTGTGACTGGGCCAATGTAGGTGAATGCTATTTTTTTCTTTATATATAAATGTTAGGATTTTCTCGTTTAATGTTGAGATACCATTTTTCAACAAATGTTAACCAAGTTTATTTTATATTAATATCAATCACACAAAACTTTTCTAACCAATGTTACTAAGAAGTTTGACCAAAAGGAATTCTCACCTATGAAGTTAAAAAATGTGACCAATCACACCTCAATTAATTATACTTAACATAGTTTAAAATAACGTTAGTCAATATTAATTAAAAAAGTCTTTACCAATGTCAACTAAATTATTTTATAAACTTTAATCAAAATTAGTCTCAACCAACTTCGATTGAAAAATACTATTAATTAATATTTTTAAATATTATTTAATATTAAAATAAAATAAATTTTATGGTAACTTTGAAATATTGTATACCAACAATAAATAAATTTAATAAATTTAAATTATTTTATCAAAATAAAACATTTAAAAAGTTAAATAATTTAAATTCAATCTATTTTAACTTCATTGATATTGTAAAATTCTCTAAAATTTGTCACTATCATAAAAATTATGAAATTAATGCATCAAACTATATATTTTAACACCACATCTATTCTTATTTGCTTATTTACAAACCATAACAACCAAAGCTTAGAAAGACTTAGAAGTTACAAATATTAATTGAATTCTCCTCAAGTATAAGTATTTAATAAGCAAGAGAGGCATCAAAACAAACGTGGGTAAAAATTATGGTGTGGAATTGTTAATTTCCAAAATGGTTTTAAGGTGTGAGCATTGAGACGCTATGGTTTGATTGATTCCCTGTAAGATGCTGTGTAAAATTAAACATAAAAGGATCAATAACATTATTTTTTTTAATAGCTAGCTAGAGTAAAATACATCATCCATAATAAGAAAAAGGCACTTTTGAAGTATGAGAGATCCAAGAGACGGTGGAAAAGGACTTGTGATTTGTGTTCTAGAGGTATGCATATGATATGAGAATGTGTAATGTTTTTATTTAAAAATTAATATATATATATATATATATATATATATATATATATAAAAAAAAAAAAAAAAAAATATATATATATATATATATATATATATATATATAATAAAAGTAAAACGGAAAAGTAATAAAAAAAAGGTACTCAAGCCGGTTACAAGGAATTGGGACTATAGGGAAATTGAATAAAGGATCAAATATCATTTTAGTTATTTTTTTACCTATTAGAAAATCAAAATTCTTTGTAACTCTGGTGATTTATGTGAAGTTGTGTAAACATGTGCTGATAAAGAAAATCAAATCAAATCACTTTAGTAAAGAAGTATGATTATTTATTACTTTTTCTTTTTCTAGTTTTTAGCTTTTCAGGGTTACAATAGGCTGTTCTCTGAGAATAGTTACTTATGGGATTTCAAGTTTCAAACTATCCATTTGTGGGTGTTAAAGACAAGTTTAAACTCAATCAAATTATTTTCTTAAGTTATAAATGAAAATTATTAAAATCAAATGATTCTTTCTGTTTCTTCAGCTTCTTCTATGTTGCTTTTCTTCTGCTTCTCCCATTTTCTTGCACCCAATTGTGGAACTTCTTTCACCAACAATCCATTACCTACTCTTCAGGTTGCAGGTAAACAATCCTATCCGTCCATTGTCCACTTTTTTATTTCATCTTTTATTTACAATAAAAAAAAAACAGATTTAAAGAAATGAAAGGTCATATGTTAAAAAATAGCAAGTTAATAAGCTGCTTAATTTTTATAGGTTGAAAGTTGAATATATTAATAAAAATAAAGTTGAGAAATCAAGTTTAGTGGTTGTTACTGATAAAGTTTCCACAACTTTTCCCCGAAAGTCATATATGTTGTTTTTCCTAGAAATTTCCCAAAAGTATGATGACAACACATACGGAGAAGACAAAATAATTTAAGACTAAATACGGTTTCTGCAATAATTGTAGATTTCGATTCGTTCAATAATGGTCTGTTTTCTTTTTCATTGAATAATTTTGTCCACCTTACACGCGCCCCACCTTTTGTGGCAGGAAAGTACGTTTAAAACGCTCAAAAACTGGTTTATTGCGTTCTAAGCATATTCCACAGCTTCCTCGGTCTAAGTCTGTAATTTCCGTCAACTTTACTGCTTCACTGTACTAACGTATATATAAAGCAAAAGGAAATAGGAATTGGTATTTGGTACCATGTGCTTCTAGATATTAATTGATATAGAAAATTATATAATTTATCATTTTTCTTTTACTCATTGAACAAGAAAAGATAACTTCTTACTTGATGAACTCCCACTTGGTTTGGAACGTTGAAAAGTAAGCAACACAGGTAAGAACCATGAACTAAAGCACGGTGGAGAATATGACCAGTAAAAAGTTAACCCAGCTCACAGTTTTTTTTAATTAGTGGGACTTGTGAATTTATTAAATTTTGTGAGACTTTTTCTCTCTCATTCCCCGTAAATCAAACAAAAGATTTTTTTTTTAATATATATTTTTTACTGAACAACCTAAATAGTATCTCATTAAAGCATCCGCGTATTAGAATTTTAAAATGAGGAAAGTCAGTGGAAAGAAACACGAAGAACTGAAGGTAGATTCCAACTCTTGTTTCCTTGACGGATGAATAAATACTGCCGTTCGCGCTCCCCAAATTTTAATCTTTTCAATTTCAATTGCAACCCACTTACCGTTGCTTCGCTCCAAATTACAAAAATAAATTAGCCACAAGAAGGACACAAGACGCATAAGAGGTTTGAGCAATTTTCTCAAAAGCACAAGTGTTTTTTTTAGTCTTTGATTTCACAGAATATTATATATATATAACTGTCTCATTTTGTTCTAAAATCTGGATTTTATGCAGCAACACTGACTTTCTGTGTCTTTTACAATTTGTTCCTTGTTTGATTGTTTCTGTGTCTTTTACAATTTGTTCCTTGTTTGATTGAACAGAGGAAGGAGGGAAGAGATTGGCTATCATGGGAGAGACCAAACAACTTGTTATTTTGACAAGATTTCAGGATGCAATGAGAATGATGGTGGACATAGTTGAAAAAGGTAGAAGGAACAAAAGAAGCAAGCGAATACTGAGGTCAACCCTAAGGAATATGACTCTAGTGGTGCAGGAGATAAAGCAATACAATGAACACTTGAATCCACCCCGGGAAGAAATCATCAATCTTGTCAAAGAAAAAGATGCAGGGGAAGAGATTGTGTGCAATTCCTGCTCCCGGAGCTTGTGGTGGACCAAATTTCTATCTTGGTTTTCACTCTACGGGGAGGGAATTTCGCATGACAAGAACGATTCTCTTACTGCGGATGGCAAGCAAGTCAAGGATATAAAAAATGTACTGTACAAGGTGAGAGAGATTATTGAGCTTCTTGATATAGAGAATTTTGAGGAGAAACTTAAAGGAGCTGAAACGCCAATTAAGAGTCCTTTTGGTGTTCCTGAAAACCCAGAATTTACTGTTGGCTTCGGTCCACTGTTGAGCAAGTTGAAGATGGAGGTTCTTCAGGAAGGTGTGTCCACCCTTTTGCTGTGTGGTATGGGTGGATCGGGTAAAACAACCTTGGCTACAAAGCTCTGTAGGGATGAAGAAGTCAAGGGTAAGGGGTCATTCTTCTTTGGTCCTCTGATGATTGATAAATTGGCTGACTAATTCTTCATAACTTCATTTATAGGTCCCTAACCAATTCTTCATAATTTCATCTATGCTCATGATGAAATTTGTTTAGAGTGATAGTTATCCCCTAACCAATTCTTCATAACTTCATTTATAGGTCTCCTCTATCTCATAATAAAACACAGACGAGAAAAAGTTCTCTGAAAATTTGTTTATAATGATAGTTATTAGTTATCCCCTCATCAAGCTGTCATAAATTTACTTATATATCCTCTATCTCATACATACAATTCTCTGTCATAAACTATTAAACTTCCACTAAAGATTGTAGAAGATGAATGAAAAATGTTTGCTTGAAAATTCCAAACATCTATGCAAGTTTATATGTGACAGATGAAAATTGTGGCATGCGAAATGTTTTGAATCCCTATTTCTGAGATGTAGAGCAGTTTAAAGAAGAGTTCATACTTTTTGTATACTGATATCCTATGATAGATTGATACGTCTTTACATCATTAAGAACATCATATTCTTTGCAAATACTGCTTTAACAGATTAGAGAAGCTTTTTTATCTTTTGATCTGTGTTATTTTCTTTTCTGTTGTTCGATGTTCATTTAGTAAAATATTGTTTTTGTTTGATTCAAGACATCAAAACAAATGCTGTGGGCTGACAGATCTCTTTGCCTTCACCAGGTAAATTCAAGGACAATATTTTGTTTGTCACCTTCTCCCAAACGCCTAATTTGAAGAATATCGTAGAGAGATTATTTGAACACTGTGGCTACTACGTGCCTGAGTTTGTAAGTGACGACGATGCAATTAAACGGTTGGAAATTTTGATGAGGAAAATTGAGGGAAGTCCACTGTTGTTGGTCCTGGATGATGTTTGGCCCGGCTCGGAAGCCCTTGTTGAGAAGTTTAAATTCCAGATGTCTGACTATAAAATTTTGGTGATTTCAAGGGTCGCATTTCCTAAATTTAGCACCCAATTTATCTTGAAACCACTTGCTCCTGAAGATGCAATGACCCTTTTCCGTCACCATGCTCTCTTGGAAGAAAGCAGTTCAAAATGCAGTTTAAGTATTCCTAACGAAGAAATTGTCCAAAAGGTGCTTATTCACTTATTGTTGAGTTATTAGAGAGTAGAAATCTGTGTTTTAACCCCCGAAAGCAATAATATGGTAGATTACCTAGGTAGGACCTTTTGTTTACTAACCTTATTTGCTTGCACTGAAATGCAGGTTGTGAGATATTGCAAGGGTTTACCGCTTGCCATTAAAGTGATTGGTAGATCACTGAGTCATCAGTCTATTGAGTTGTGGCAAAAGACGGTGGAAGAGTTGTCACAAGGTCATTCTATACTTGATTCTAGTACTGAATTAATTACATGCTTCCAAAAGCTCTTGGATGTGTTGGAAGATAACCCCAACACCAAGGAGTGCTTCATGGACCTTGGGTTATTTCCTGAAGATCAAAGAATTCCTCTTCCTGCTCTCATTGACATGTGGGCAGAATTGTACAAATTTGATGATGATGGCATAGAGGCAATGGAAATCATCAAAAAGTTAGACTCCATGAATCTGGCTAATGTTTTAGTAGCAAGGTAAGATGACCAGTTATTTTCTCTTCCCAGCCACTTAATATATATAAGGTGAATTATACTCTGAAACAAATAATTCAATAGCACGTGTTGTTCATGCAAGAATCAATCAGTATCTTATAAATAGATCAAAATGACCATTTCTCTTCGAGTGAATGTAATCTTCTCACATCATGCAACTCTATATTTTTTTTAACTCATTCTGAGGTCAGAAGTTGAAATTCGCAATTTATCTATCTAATAGGAGGCATGTATTGATATAATCTTGTGGGATAATTTCTCTTTTTACTGAAGATTTATTTATTTTTCTGCTCGTTTACCAGGAGAAATACAAGTGACTCAGACAATTACAACTACAATAACCACTTTGTCGTCCTCCATGATCTTCTAAGAGATCTTGCAATTTATCAGAACAACCGAGAACCAATTGAACAGAGAAAAAGAATTATTACTGGCATAAATGAAAATCAAAGTGAACGGTGGCTTGGGGAAAAGAAACAAGGCATGATTTCTCGGTTATTGTCAAAATATCGCGGATGGCGTGTTAAACAGACTCTTCAACAGGTCTCAGCCCGCACATTGTCGATATCAACTGGTTAGTTATACCGTTTTTAATAATACGAAAGTAGAATTGATTTGCCACTGATTACTTTTCCCCAATTGACATCATATGGGATTTTTTGCAGATGAAACTTGTGCTTCAGATTGGTCCGACATAAAACCATCCCAAGCAGAAGTTCTGATTTTAAATCTTCATACTAAGAAGTACTCCTTTCCAGAGTTCATGGAGAAAATGATTAAACTAAAAGTTCTTATCATGACAAATTATGGTTTTCTTCATTCTGAACTGGACAATTTCAAAGTACTAGGTTCTCTATCGAACCTGAAAAGAATCAGACTAGAGCGGATTTCTGTTCCTCACTTGAGCCCATTGAAAAATCTTAAAAAATTATCCCTCTACATGTGTAGTAACATAAGCCAGGCTTTTGAAATTGGTAGCATCCCAGTTTCAGATTCATTTCCAAGTTTATTAGATTTGAACATTGACTATTGCAAGGATATGGTGAGATTGCCTAATGGGATCTGTGACATTACCCCTCTAAAGAAGCTCAGTATTACTAATTGCCACAATCTTTGTTCTCTGCCCCAAGAAATTGGACAGTTGTTGAATTTGGAACTCCTGAACCTAAGTTCCTGTACTGACTTGGAAGAGATACCAGAGTCTATTCAAAACCTTTCTAAGCTAAGACTTCTTAACATCTCAAACTGCATAAGCCTTCCAAATTTACCAGAGGACATTGGTAATCTATGTAATCTCCGAAATCTCAATATGACAAGCTGTGGAAGGTGTGAATTGCCATACTCAATAACCAATCTTGAGAATTTAAAGGTAGTGGTATGCGATGAGGAGACAGCTGCCTCATGGGAATCATTCGAAGCTATGCTTCCTAATCTGAAGGTGGAGGTTCCTCAAGTTGATGTTAACCTAAACTGGCTTCATTCGATAAGCTCCTAACTCCTAGGACCTGGTCTGCCTCATGGAAGGAAACATTTGAAGCTATGTTTCCCAATCCTAAAGTCAGAAAGGTACCTCAAGTTGATGTTAACTTAAATGGCTTACCAATGGTCGTGAGTATTTTATGTATCTCGTATATAAGTGTATAATAGCCCTACTTTTGTTGCCAAGTTCCAGTTGCAAACAGCAGATGATAATTGCGTGTAATGTGTGTGATGTCATGAATTGACATGCTTAGCACTACTACCTGTTGTAAGTTTGCTCACTTGTGAACGTTTATCAAGTATGCTTTTTATCTTAGAATTTAAACTTCTGTCCCTCGAATTTTTCGTTCTAATTCGGTTTCTGACACATGTGATGTGATGTGTTCTTTATCCGATAAACCTTGGAATGGACACGTCTAACGACTTCTTGCAAGGTAGATACACAATCATCATAACTATCATAAATTTGCTTATATCTATACTCATGTTCTTTAACTCACAAAGTGCTTTGTTTCGTAACGATGCAAAAGCTGGAGTTTCTAGTTTTTAACCGTCGCAGAGAACTACGAACTTCACAAGGGACACCTTCTCTGTCGTTTTATGGAGCAGATAAGCTTCGGCACATTTCTTATATTTGTACATTGATTATGTAACTTATTTTAGCGTAATCATTGGTCTCATCGCGTGATTCTTTTGTCTTGATATACAATAATTTACTGAATAGCTTTATATCTTTCATATAAACTCAATAACAAGCTTCTAATTCCTCTTTATATATATTTGTAATATTTGAAAAATGAAAAATAGTACTAAGGTTATCATATCCATGAAAAGAGACCGTCAAAGAAATTATGCATGAATAAGGGAGACTTCACCATTGGCAAACTACATCTTCTCTTGTCCTTACCAGAAACAAACTTCTCCACCATGTAGTCGATACTACATTCTTACAACTTTTGTTGTTCAGGATAAATGATCACTTCGCACATACTTTGTCTTTGGTAGTGCAATGAAACTATTGTGCCTTATTTGAGCTTTTCTTTTGTTGGTGAATATGTAGGTTTCAACCGATCTCCTCACCAATGATTCATTAATATCGACAAGAGTTACAGGCTCTTCATCATCAAATATTGGCTCTTTTTATCTTCTTTAAGAGCCTCGTGAACTTATACTTCGATGATAGTGATAGCTTACGAACTGCGTATTGGAAGCTATTGTCAATCGAAACACTTTGGTACTTTAGATTGTTTTCTTTGGTTACAAGGTTGGAGGATGAGGGATAAATGTTCGTATGAAGACTTCTTGGGACGTTGCTTCTCAGTTCTAATAGCTACATGGATGAGATCATATAAGTTCTGACGTTGTTGCTTTTTCTAAAGTATTAAAATTTTAATTCATCCAAAAAATACTTTCCAAAATTGTTAAAATTTTAACATTACGTTTTAGAAATATTAGAAGTTTTTATTAAAAAAATTATTTTATTGAGTAATCAAAATTTTTGTATTTTTCAATTGAGTACTGACATTTGTTTTTGATTTTAACGTGTCTTCTTATAGAAAATAAAAAATAATATAATTAAGTTTTAAGTCACTCAAAATTTTAAATTTGGGTACTTTTGAGAATGGTCTTAACTGCTCTATGAGTATTGTCAAACTTGGATCTACAAAAAGTATTTTGATATTAAAAAAGTATTTTGATATTAAAGTTAATTATCGGATATCAGAGTTGTTTGTTGTATGAGAAGTGTGTCTCTCTTTATGCTCTTTATTTATTATGTTAAAAAGTGGTTTTGACATGATTGATTTGATATTTGATAATATTCCATGTTATTGTTATCAGATGTCTGATGTGATAGTTGTGCAGAGATAAAATAATAAAGTATTTATAAGATTTAAGTAGTGATTGGTTCGGACTTGGTATGCATCAAATTATTAGTGGTTATGGTTGAGATCTTGTTGGTATGCATCAAATTATTAGTGATGGTTGTGAACATTTTGGCCACATACATTTGGCCAACAAGCTCGACAAAGCATATAGGTTTGGAGAGTTTTGTAAGCGTGGAGGTCTTCATATTATTATTGTGAGTGTGGCTGACTAGTTGTTGTCATGTTATTATTGTGAGTGTTCAATAGTTTCATATAACTTAGAAGAAGGTCAATTTAAATACATCTTTCTCCTTTAACCCTTCGAAATACCTTTTAAGGATAACACCATGATAGAGCTATGAGCTTCAAAACGGACCATGCTTCAGATGCGGTGATTAACCCTAATGATGTTATTTCAATGAACCTAAGGTTGGAACATTTGCGCCGTCTATGGGAACCTCATTCCCTTAGCCCTCGACTAGGGGTTCCGGTATGTTCAATAGTCTCACATCGCTTAGAGTCAAAACCAAAGTCAATTTAAATACACATTCCTTCCTTAACTCTTTAAAACACCTTTTAAAAATAAAACTATCACTCTATTGAATGTTTAAAATCTTTATACTGTTTAATTTAGTCTTTATCATCAACTGAATAACATAATTGTTTGATTTTACAGTCTTAAACATAATATCCTAAACTTTGACAAAAGATATAAATGAACAGAAAAAGGTTGATTATTACTTCACTTAAAAATTTTATTGTAATTGGAGTGTTAATACATCCATGAGATTTATTACCTTTAATTTCTTTAATAATCTCCTAATTTCAATCTTAGTAAAAAATTTCTTTTAATAAGAAAGTAAATATATCAATAAACAAAAAGTTAAAACCAATTGATGTCTCATTTATTTCTTATTTTAAAAAATGGTTTTCAAACCACTTTTGCAAATGTGTTAAAAGCAATTGAAGACACAATGTTCATGATGATCACAAAAAAAATCGAGATGGACGGTAAGTTTCTAATAGTTGGAATACACATCATTCCAAAATAAATTTTAACAAGTTAAAAAATTTAATGATAACTTCTAAACATAATTTATGTTTTTTAATATTATAACTTAACAAGGTCTCACATAAAGCAGAAAAGTTATTTGATAATACAAACTAAAATTACATATCTTCGAAAAATTTCATTGAAAATCCGTCAAACACTTCAATTCACTCATCCCACGACAATTTTAAATTTTTTAATCAACAAATTTAGATAGAAAAGAGGAGGATGAAACGTACAAGAAGGGAGAAAAATAAAATGACGCAAGAAAGACAAAACAACATAAAAATAATAAGTGCAAAAACAACACAAAAACAAAAAGAATGACGATAACACAAACGAGAAAATGAAAAAAGAAAACACTAAAAAAGTTTAAAAGTGACCTAATACAAATAATCAACATTTTAAGTGCATATACCAACAATTACTTGTAATATCAATGTTGTATAGTAATTTCAACAAAATTTTGGGTAACTAAAATAAAAAAAAAGTTATATTTAATTTTGAAATTTTATCACACTTTTTTCCATAGCGATCCCCAATAAAACATTATTGAAAGACGGTGTAAATCTAAAACCAAAAAAAAAAAACTAATTTCCTTATTTGTATATAGTCTGAATAGGCAAATTCACTTCTTCAACACTTTTCTTAGTGGGTTTACTGGTTTAGTTTACTAATTTTTTCAAAAAAGGTTATTTTGACAAAAAAAAAATCATTTTATTAAAAATAAAGAAGTCGTGCTTTTTTTCATCATTTTAAATTAAACACAAATTGAAAAATCTAAAATTTGATTCTATTAAAAAAAAATCCTCTCATAAAAATCAGCTGTTTTTCTAAAAGTAATTTTATGATATAAACAAATATCTCTAATAAACAATTACTAAATAAGTAGAGAGAAAGAAGTTGGACTAAGTTATGCATCTTTCATGTTGGCCACCCATGAAATGATTGATACATTGAAACTATTTAATGTTTTGGTTACTGTAGTATTGTGGTATGCATCAGGTGCCACATCTAGGAAAAGCAACCTTTGAAGTCATCGAAATTTTATAGTCTGACATCTGGAATTTAAATTTCTCAACAAGGGCATCAGATCCAACAACCTGCATCTTCATCGCTTTGAAACACAAAGGGCACTCCAGATCCACGTGCCGAGAGAAGCTCTTGTTGGCAAATTTGAATTTCGAATGTCGGATTATAAAACATCGCTGATTTCAATATGCGAGTTACACAAATCCAAGTCATGCTCCTCAAATCGATTCACTTTTTGCAGATTGTTGTCCTTGAGATTATTTTCTTGCAAGCACTGGAATGCAAGTGGACCATCGCTAGCCCTTATGGAAACTATAAGAAGAGTATAATTCTTTCATAGCTATCACTAGCTTCTTATACATGTTATTAGTATTCAATACTTATCATAAATCGGAAGATTATCTATGTTTTTGTACAAAATCCAACAATTGTATGAGTTTTTTCCATGAAAGTTCTTTCGTGTTGTTTGATATGTATAATCTTTAACCACATCGATGAGTTTTACATGCATTTCTTCTCACTTCTGTTACAGGAAAATCACTCAGTTGTGCCTTTGGCAAAAGTTTGGGAGAAGTGACCACAAGGTTAATCTCTTCTTTGATTCTTGTTTAGTTACAAATTTCTGTCTTGAAGGAGTATTTCATGCTATATTTCCTGAAATTGAAATACTCCATTAATGGATAATGATATATGTGGACATAGTTTTATGAATAAGACGATAGATTTAAGGTCACTCAACGTGTTCATTTGTTAAATAAATCTAGACATGAAGTAATAATAAAATCGGAGTTAAATTTATAGAAAAAAAAATAACTTTATGTTCAAGTTAAAACTTTTATACAACGTGTCTGAGTTTTTTATTTATTTATGGTTTAATTTTCTATTTCTACTTGATATGAGATTAAATTCTTACTATTCTTAACATCCACCTGTATTATGTTAGGATTTATTTAAATTGGGAATATGGTAGAAAGGGTAAAAAAAAAAAAAGTCTATTGTCTTTTTTCTCTTTAATTATCACCAAACCCGTTTCTTATATAGAATTGAGATGGTATGTAGTTGGATTTGAACTTCTGTTGTTATGGTCTTATTTTAAGCACAAAAGTTGTAATTCATGATTACCTAATACAGAGAATGTATTTTGTGGAAGAAGTAACAGCTCCCCATTTACGAGGAAAAATGCAAGAAACACATACAACTGCCATCACCTATCAACTACTCACTTCAGAAATGGAAACTATCCTAATCATATATATATACCATTCCCATTCAAATACTTCTAAATACATGTACAAATAATTCTAAATTAATTAAAAAGGAATATCGAGAAAATTTTTTTAACACAGCCTTTTTTTGTTGGACTGCAAAATTTTACTAGGAAAATAATTTTTTATTATATTCTTTTACATAGTTAATTAAATAATTTATTAATATATATACTTATATTATAATAAAATAATTATTAAAATAATAATGAATTTAATAAAATTATAAAATAATAATAATATTAATAAAAATAAGAAATAATAAAATATTAATAACAAATTATAAAGTAATAATAAAGATAAGATAATTATAAAAATAAAATACCAATAATATTAATGTTAGAAACTACAAATAATTATAAAATCATAAATAATAATTATAATAAAAATAATAATAAAATTGTAAAATGATAATAAAAGTAATAATAATAAAATTAAAATTATAATAATAATCAAAATAAATTTATAAAATAATAATATTATCAACAGTGATAATTTAATTTTTATTTTAATTATAATTTAAAAATAATATATACTTTTATAGTTTCATTAATTAAAATAATAATAATTTATCAATAACACCTAATAAATTAATTATATTCAATGTTAAATTAATTTTAACTATAATTTTATCTATTAAAAAAAATATTTTATCAATTACATCTATCACATTATTCACAAATTTTCATAAATTTTCTCTTCATTTCTCATCATCTTTCCTTTAATCTAAATAACAAAATTTTTCCACAGTTTTACCTCAAATATAATAAAATTCATTTCTTCAAATTCATCTCTGGATACAAACACAACCTTAAAGATAATTTTGACATTACACTAAAAATAAATTATTAATATTTTTAATTCAATCAATTATATATTGTTCTTGTTGAAGGGTTTTATTTAGTGTTTTATCTTCAAACCATTATTATCTATCTTCAATGAGTTTTAGGTACAATACAATGGGGGCACTCAGATGTTAAAATTAAATTTTGGATATCATAGCTCTATCAAAGTTGGTGTAAAACATCTATTTTTCCTTCATGCATTCATAATATTATTTATAGGAATTAAATAGTGATTTTGATATGATTTGATTTGATAAATATAGTTACGTGATTAATTTAACTTTCTGAGTATTTTTTTATCTTATTAGGACCATAAATATAAAAATAATTATAAAATAATATTCAACTCTCACTTAGCTAGCAACTAACCGACCTCTTAAATACAAAAATAATTATAATAACTGCGATAAGTAATTATTTGACCCTAGCGAACTATTAAATTTTCTACTTAAATCCATTAAATCAAACGCCACTTACTTTCTATTCATTTATTTTTAAATCATCCCAAATCACATATCTAAGTGTATTGTTATAAAACATAATAATTTCTTTAAAGTGTATTTTTATTTATCTTCTCTATTCATTGAAAGATGAAATTGAGAAGAATTTTTCTATGGTGAATTATTAGATGGTGAGTATTGAGAAGAAGCCACAAGAGGTCTCTACCCACAGTCTGTATATCCACTTGTTAATTATTGTTCCTACCTTTTACTAGAAAGGTGGCCCTTGATGTGTTTGGCAGAGTCCACAAACAAAAGGAATAAACTAAAAGTTTAGTCACCATTCTGGTTTGCATCCTTGAAATAAGCTATTTTAAGTAACTTGCATTAGGTTGTAGTTAGTTGATTCACCTCTTGTACCATTTCATTTGTTGAAATCTTCCTCAATTCATCACTAAAACAAATTTGTTTCTCTCATTCTGTCTCATGTAACAATCTAACCTCCTAACATACTAAACCCTAAACAAATTATGATCATGAAAATTTTAATTGGGTATAGATACTAGTTGAATTAATGCAGCATGTCATTTTGACTTTGCGTAGAGTGATTGGGGATTATAATAAATATACACTTATAAGCAATCACTAGTATGAAGTATATAAACAACACTTCATTTAGAGGAATCGACTTGTACATTTAGGGTATCTCAATTATCTCTACAATTAGTTTTCCGTATTGCTTAAAAAAAGAAGAAATTAAAATAATAAAAATTTTATTGTGAATTATTGAAAACCGCTGACCCTTACTAGAAGTTTGAAAACCCCGTTAAAAGTTAAGAATACAAAATTTTATAATTAAATACAAATTTAGCTCAGAATTCGGTTTTGTAGTATTTTATAGAATTTATATTTATTTTGAGAATTATCATATATGTTTTAATTGATAGTTAGCTAAAATTGATTATCATACAGACACAAAAATATATTTTTCTATAATTAGAACTTTTTTTTGTGATAATCATGACTAGTAAAAGTAAAAACGTTTTTTTACTCTATATTTGCATTTTAACATTTGAAGAGAGTGAAAGTACTATTAAATATTATAATTAAAAATTAAAAAAATAATAATTTCTTTAAAGTGTATTTTTATTTATCTTTTCTATTTCTTTAATATATGAGATATTGATGAAATTGTATACATTAAATAAGAAATTCTCATTATATGTATTCACATAGATTGATTATGAATTAATAATAAATTATCAATATCTCCTTACTTAATAATGTTTTGTAAAAATTTTTTTAACGTATCCATAATGCATGTATCCTAGATTTGAAGAAGATTTAGAGTCTTTTGGTACCTTCTTAGAAAGTATTTAGGTTTCTTTCATAGATTTTCACAACAGATAATTTAGTATGGTGAACTCTGGTGTGTTGAGAAGAAGTCACAATAGGTCCCTATCCACACTTTGTATATTCACTAGGTGGGTTGGACATAAAGAACATAAACATTTTGAATAGTCATGGACTTGGATTACAAATGTTGAAAATAAAGCAAACTTTGCATATTCATACTAATGCATATGTCCAAGAACTTGCATTAAAATAACTCAAAAATGACACTTTACATATGAATTATGTGTAGCTACTTCATCTCTCACAAGTATTTTATTACCAATGATTGCTCCTTTTTCTGGGTTTATTTATCCATTGCAATGATAAAATGTGAGAGTATGAGACAGTAGAAGGACCGGCAACAGAATGCCCTTGTTACAGACTGAATTATTTGTCTGTGCTTTTAACATATGCAGATAGCTACTAATCGGATTAGCACTAAAAAAGAGAGGGAAGGAAAGTCACATCTTTTCTAATTGAGATAACAAGAATAGGTGGTGCATAGGAGACAGGATACAACAATCATGGATCAATACTTAGCACTTGAACCATAAATCAAAAAACAGCTCAACACTGCACACAAAAGAAAAGCAAGCAAAATGATATCACAATTCTTGCAGCTATGCCACTTATAGCAACATGAACAAGTTAAGTGATATCTTTTGGAGAAAATTAGACAATCAATTGGAAAAGAAATAAACTGATTCAAGAAGTTCATAATGGGCTCCAAACACAATTCTGGTATTAGGATTTCAATTGCCTTAAGTTTATGCAATGCACAAATTATGAAATATCATAGACCCTCTTAAATACATCATTTGGAGATGTTAACCTAGCTCTATTGTAGGGAGGATTTTAGTCGAATATATTGTAATTTACAGATACAGTATTTGTTTATTTACAATTATTTTTTTTTAAAAAGTTGAAGTATCCCTAATATTCTTTCATTTATATATGTTTTTTCATTAAAAAAAAAAAAACTTAAGATAGTAGCAAAACTATTAATATTTACACTTGTAAATATCCAAAGTCAGAGAGAATTCTGTCATGCTAAATAAATATTTTTATATTTTATACAAATATCAACAATAATCTATATTATTATTTTATTTTAAAATTTTATGTATATTTATTTTTATCATTTGAATGCAGTAGTTTATCATTAAAATTGGTTATCAAATGTTTGTTTAGAGAAAAGTATGTCTAAAATGATATTTTTCTTGTGTCATTTAGAACTTATCTCTTTATTCACTCTTTCATGCTTAAATTACTTTATTTTAAATCATTTTTACATCGATTAAAAATAATAATAATAAATATATTATTTATTAAATGGTTAAATATGTTTTTCGTTTCCAAATTATTATGGAGAATGGTGTTTAATAAGTTCGTGATGTGACAAATGGAGTTTCAGTATAGACTCTAATATACATTCACATAATTTAGTTTAACATTCACATAATTTAGTTTTTTAAGTTGTGTCTTGGATATTTATAATTATATCTTTTTTATTTATGCTAAAAACAATTGTAATATATGAAAAAATTATATTGAAATAATTGTATATGAAAATAATTATAATAAATAAAATTATATTAAGTTGAAGTACTTGTTTCCCCTATGTTATTTGTTAGACATTACATTTGAACAAAAATATCTTTTATTCACATTTATCTACATATTTTCATTAATTTAAATAATTCAATGAGTTATTCTAATACAATTAAAATAATTTTGGGTTAATTTTTTTTTCTCAGTAAATCGAACATAACCAAAATCAATCTCTTCCAAGTTGAATAAAGGTCTTTCCATGCTGAACCAAAACCAAATCAATCCAACCCAATATGATCAAAATTAAATAATAATAATAATAATAATATATCATTATTATTTAATTTATTTCATTATTTTTCTTAAAAAAATTAAAGTACTCAACTCTTTCAAATCCTAAATAGAATAGTCTACTTATCAAAAAAAGTTACTACACCTCTAGATTTATCTTGGAAGGTGTTTCTTCCAACACCCACTTAGATCACCTCCATTTGTTATAAAACGTTCTACAAAACATTCTTTTTATGTTTCAGGATACATTTGGAAAAACTTGTTCCAAAATAAATAGGATTGGGTGCAGAAAAATAAAAACACTCCATTTATCAAGGCACCTTTTAATCCACCACACGTAACTCTTCCTGACTAATTGTATAGTAGTACTGAAGTACACAAACTAGTAAACGACAAATATGCCTACTGAAAAAGGAACTGTTTACATGGAATGAAGTGTGTGTATATAAGCAAGGGCATGAAACATCATTCACCCATTAGCCAATTTAACTAGCTGGGAAGCAACGAAAAGGCTAATATGTAAATAATATGTATATAAAGCAAGCATTCCCCTGGAAGTGAGGAAAGGGTAACAATCATTTCTTCCCTCAGCGACCGACACTGAATACATAAATATTAACATGGAGTTTGTATTGTCCAGGCTAATCTACACAAAATGCGGGCACCACATACTTCTTTTCTTCATGCTGAAAATGCCAAGCACAATATTCAGATACCCTCCATTTAATATGCTGTCTTTCAAGCCAAGCCAAGATCAAACTACATGGCATACACTATCTCCCCACTGCTATCTATATCAAGCTCAGATTCAGCATCAGATTCAGATTCTAAGTCATAAATTTGCTCCCCCATTAACTGGTCAAAAGTATAGGTCCCAGCTGCTGGTACGGTAGCTTCTGAAATTATCTGCATGATCGTATCAACGCTCTGCATGGGCTGGTCTGGCTCTTCAAATTGATTACTCATTATCTTCTCATCCATCAGGTCCGCAGGGAGATTCTTCAGAAACCATTCATGGTTCCAGATTTCAGACATGGTGATTCTCTGTCACGTAAATATCCAAAGACATGAGATTCAGACAAATGATTTAGAGTATAAATTCCTATATTTTACAGTCATCGGAGCCGACTAAGTCAAAACACATTCAACATTTTTTCCTGTTGTCTATGATCACATTTAATGTCTGATAGCTAGTATATTCCTATATTATGATAGACATACAACCACGCAGGACCTATACAAAATGAGAAAAGTAATACATTGGAATAAATTGAATAAAACTTCTTAGGAGAAGGAAAATGCCCCACAATTACGTCAAAAACATTCAAATGCTAAAAATCCCTTTAAAGTGACACATATTGATATTGTTTGAGCTCGCACATAATAGTGTGACAATTAATCTAAAGAACAAAATTATCCACGATTGCGTAATGTCCAATTTATTTATTGCAATAATAGGTCAGTTGTTGGAAATAGAAATTACCTCCGCTGGGTCAAAAACAAAAATCCTTGAGATAAGGTGGCGACACTCTTGAGATATTTGAACACAGTCAGGAATGGCATATTGGACACTAAGAATTCTCTGCAAAGAAGCAGGCAGAAATCATAAGTTGCACTCAAGCAATCAGAAAATGGGCACATATCTAAAGATCTGATATATACCTGAATTGTCTTCCGAAAGTCCTTTGGTTCATTAGGATCTTCAAAAGGATATGCTCCCACTAGCATCACATATAGGGTCACTCCACACGACCAGACATCTGCAAGCTAATTATAAATGCAAGAGAACATAACAGAAGCAACCCATTAAGATACTATTCCGCATTCAAACTAGTTAAGTTTAAAACAAAATCTTTGATGTTTAAACCAACTTCATACTTGCACTAGAATAATGATATTGAAAATTAAAGGAAGGGGTATTTATTTTGAAAGGATTAAGACAAAACAGGTCCTGAACGAGGGTACTTCTCTGGTACCATGTTGAGGAGGAAGAAACCGAGAAGGAGTATAATAAATTCTGTATTTTTTATGCACATGAGTATTCTTGGTTATAATGAAGGAGATACAATAATAGGGAAATAAACCAATATTTAATAATGGAAAATATTTCGTAAGATATTTCCCTATCAAATCATATCTCTAACACAATCAAATCATATCTCTAACAGGATGGATCACTCATTAGTAGATGGTGAGTTAGTTAGTACAATTGTTAAGATGTGGATATTGCAGACAAAAACACCTCAAACCAAACTTGAAAGTGAAGCTACACTTGTGTAAGTTTAACCTCAATGTTAATTAAAAAAAAATGATTGAGTACAAATGAAATAAGGAAGGTTGAAGTTAGGTAGTAATGATCTCAACTAGATTTATGATTTAATTGCATACAGAACTTTATATTTCTTATTCCTGTACTGAAAAAAATAAAAAATAGAATCCTTTTACACACTGTTTAATTGGAGGGAAATAGAAGGGAGGAGAGGAGAGGGAACAATGAGGGGGCAAAATCCCCTCCCTCCACTTTTTGCCTCGGAAATAAACGGTTCATTAAGTATTTAGTACAAAAAGACATGAATGAAAATTACATCCTATTCTCTTAATAATAGTAGACAAACAGGGCAATACTGTGAACTGTAAGTTGTCACTAAGAAACTTGAAAGTACAGATTCGACAAGGGATGCAAGGATACAACAAATTTAACAATAATAGGAAATAACCCAACTATTATAGAACATATAAAATTGGCATACAACACAAATCTTAAATTGAGAGTAAACCGATATATTCTAAAAATCAGCACGAATCGTTGTAGACATAAAAAAAATATAATTTACCTAATTATTGTGATATATAAAAATTTTAAAAGTGACAATTTGCAAAATGCGAGGAAATGATAAAGGTACTTTAAGTTTCTGAGACGTGTTCGACATTTAACTGTATAATTTTGAAGTGTCTGCATTTCCTTGCTAAGTTAAGATTTTCAGGTAGTGCCAGAGTCCCAAATTAGGTGAGAAACAACAACCAAAAAACTAGAATGACCTTTATTTGGAGTGCAGACCAAATTGTGACAGTAATTGATCTATGCAAAAAGAAAAATACCATGAAATAAAACAGTAAATTCTCTACCTTGCCATCATACTCTTGTTTCAGCAATACTTCTGGAGCAATATATGCAGGAGTCCCCACAGTTGACTTCGGTTGTGAATGAAGCACTGAAGACTGTAAATCACACCATCGATCAGATTTATGAGATATGACAGTCATGATGTTCAGGCACTTAGAAGTCAGAGAGAAATTTGAAACAATGAAATAAAAGAATAACAGCAAAATTTCAAGGAACTCAGCATGAATTTTAATTCCAATGCACTCTAGAACACAATACATAGATACAGGTTAACAAGAAACAATACCAAAAACCTGCAATGTTTTCTAAAGAACCCCAGGAAACACTTTAGTACTGTGACAAGCTTACAGGCTCATAACTTTAACAATCCAAACTCTAGTTCATGGGAATCCAGAATGGCCAACAAGCTAAACTAAAAAATTTGGGTTATTAAAATTCACCATCAGCAGTCATGTAGAAATGTATCTTTTCCAATATTCCATATTACTGAAATAATCTTTCAATAACTTAAGAAGTTACTCAATTTCATCATCACATACTAACTGTGAAGAACAAAAGTGACTGAAGAAAAATGGATCACACACGAAGAAAGTAATTGGAGTTAAATACTATTCAACCTAACAACTCCCAGTAAAATATGAAAAGGCATAGAACTCACACCTGAAAAAGCTAGTGAGAAAAGAAAACCTTACCTTGGAGTACCCAAAATCACATATCTTCAAGCGAGGTGCCGGGCTACCATCCAGCAAAGTGTTTTCCAGCTTTAAGTCCCGATGACATACTTGCTTTATGAACAGACATGTTACAAAGAATACTGATATATCAGACACAATATTCGGAAGACTGATACATTACCTATACTACATTTCAGTCAAGTGTAAACACAATTTAGATTGGACAGAGCAGAAGGGAAAAATGCTCACTTACCATAGCATGGCAATAACTAACCCCAGATATGAGTTGTTGAAAGAAGAAACGAGCCTGAATCATAACAAAGAACCTACATAAGCAACGTATTTGAAGTACAAATTGATAATCATCAAGTGAAGAATAAGTAAACAAAATAAATAAGAACCTCATCCTCAGTAAAACGCCCAGCATTGCAGATTCTCTCAAAGAGCTCGCCTCCAGATGCATATTCCATTACAATCGCCAGATGAGTAGGTGTTAAGATAACCTGTGTGAAATTTCATAAAACATTACAAATAAATGATTGCTCCTCCTATGAACAATAACAACGGACAAAGTAAAAATACATAAATATCAAGGTTTTTAGAAGACAACCACACTTTTGTCATATTGTGGAAATTGTGGATAATGTGACCACCATAGCAGTCCCTACCACTCCAAAAACCTTAACAGTATAGCCAACAACACGGTCACAGAAAATTGTGGCCGATATGGCTACAACTGCAGTTGTGTACAATCAAAACCCCTAAACGTTGCGGCAAAACCACAGTCGCAGACGGTTATTTAAAAGCTCGAAGAATTTACTTACCTCTTTAAACCTAACAATATTGGGATGTCTCAAAGACCTGTGGTTAATAATTTCCCTCTTCACATTTTCATCAATCTGCGAGTCACAATAACACCACAAAGAAACAATGAGTCCAGCACTTCACCAGTAAGAAACAGCTACTTGCTAAGTGGTAAGCAATGGCGCAAAAATTTATTAAAAGAAAGAAAAAACAGAAACAAGTAGTACCGAAACAAAAATGGAAACACGGAACATAACAAAAATAGCATCACACGTCAGCAACAACCGAAGAAACAATTAAAGCAAGTCGATCATGTGGACAATTAGTTTTTTCCCTCTCTCCCTTCGCCAAAAGCGTGAAAACAAAAAATTTACCAAATCAAGGGGCAGCAAAGGGAACACCACCAAAGAAAACACACAAAGAAAAAAGATCAGAAAAACGCTTTTGCTCATTCATTCGTTCGTTCAGACAACCTTATCGCCCCTCTCGATGTACTTGACGGCCACGAGTTCCTTGGTCTGTTTATCCTGCATCAGCCTGGCCACGCCGAAATTTCCGGAACCGATGTCCCGGACCAGATCGTAACGGTCACTGTCGTGCATGATCGGCATGTCCATGCCCGGTCCGACCGTCAACGCCGCCCGATCCATCTATAGAAAACGAACCGGAAGGAGAAAAAAATATAAAAAGCAACGGCAATAACGGAACCTTTTCTGTTGGCTCTGGAACCGCGCTTACATCAGATTACTGAATACGGCGTCGTTTGGAGTCGGATGCAGAACGACAACGTCGATTCGCAGAGGAGTTGAGTTGTTGAGTGAGAGAAAGGAGAAGAGAAGAGAAGACTTTGTGAGCGATGGACGGTTTGTTGGTGAGGGAAAGAGAAGAGATAAAAAAAAATATTAGTGGATTGGGTGGGAATGGAAGCAAGCAACTGCAAATTGGTGGAACCAACCACACAGAAAACGGTGCCGTTTTCCCCTCTGTCCGAGATGACGCACCTTGCCCTCCATACCGCGTAAGCAATGTTGTCGCCTTCTGCTTTTTCTTCTTTCTCACTCTCTCACCTTCCTCCTTATTATTATTATCATTATTCTTTTCTTTCATAGATATTTTTCACACATGCAAATATCTCACACCACAATTTCAGTGTTTGAGTTTCTAACAGGACTCTGCTTTTTTTTTTTTGTGAATAAAAAATGTTTCTGAGAACATACTAGAACCTGCTGACACTGGATTCCAACATAACTAATAGTTGTGTTTGTTATCAAAGACCTGATTTTACTTCAAAATATTTCAATGTGAAACCGAGTAAGCAAATAGATTAAGACAACATGTATGATGTATGAATAGTAGTTATAAATTTTTTAGTATTTATGTTTTTTTATGAAAAAAAAACACCTGTAGAAAAAAATATTATGAATTTACTGAACAAAGATTTTAATAAAGTCAACAAATTATGAAATAATGAAAGTTAAATATTGATAGGGGTGTAATTAATTTTATTTGGTTTTTTAAAGAAAGAATTCTTCTTGGGTATTTTGAACAGAGTTAGTGTGTAAAAGTTATTGAATAAACTAAAAATAAGGTGATGAGAAAAGAAGAAGAAGTGTTAATGATGAAAGATTTAAGAAAGTTGTGTGTTAGAGAATAATTGTGTTGTTTAGATAGGGTGGGTGGGTGTTGCTGTCATGGTACAGTAGAAGCAATGCACTTGAATTGAGGCGTTTGGCTTCTAATGAGGTTGGGGGGTTGGGTGAGAGGATGGTCCCCCACTTGAAATAGAGAGCAGGGATTGGATCAAAAACGGATTTGGATGGGAATTGGTCAGCGTAGAAGAACTGCTCTAGAAGAAAGAGGGAGAGATAGAAGGGGTGATGATGATTAGAAAGTTATTTTGTTGGGTGCAGTGCAGTACCAATAAAGGCTTGAAATGCAAAGCAAGAAAAGATTGGAAACTTCATGTTGAACCAGTAATAATTATACTGCTAATTCATTCCACCCTAAAAGGGAAATATGTGTGCAAGGGACAAAACTTTGGATGGGTAAGGAGAGACAGATTGGGAGGTTTCTTGTTGCACATTTTCATACCTTGGTTAGGTCAAGATATCAATATTCAACTCATGGAGGAACATACTCAATAACACTTATTTCACTACTATAAAACCACACCCCTACCTCTATTACTATCAAAAATAAAATAACATCTCTTTTTTACCTTCTTTCTTCCCATTGTAACCAAAATAATTTTTTTTAAGTGTCTATAAGAATATTAAGTCAAAAATAGTCTTCTTCTTTTTGTCTTATAATGCTGCACGTAACTATATTTTAGTTTTCTTGTCCAATTTTTTTGACTAGAAAAAAGTACATTCATGTAGTGATTGATCATATCATATTTTAGTGTAAACAATTTATGAGCATAAATTGGTACTATTGTTAAAAAAAAAAAAAAAAAAAAAAACCATACAACCAACTAATTATTGTCCTTGATAATTAATTGAATTAAATATATTTTAAGTTCTTATAAATTTAACTGAAATTATAGCTTTAACTCTTCCTATTTGGAGAAATTAAGTGTTTGCCCCTAATCTTTATGTGTTGATGTGGCTAATGGTTGTTATGTAACTTTCACATGTCAGGCCCATATGACATGTGGATGATTTTGTTCTGTTACATGAGAACAAAAATAATGAGTTCTGAAAATAATGTAGGGACTAAGCCTAAATTTGATCAAAATTTTGGAGTACCAAAACCACTACTTTTAAAAATTATAAGGACTGTATAGATCATAACCAAATATTCAAGGGCAGGAACGGAAGTATACATATATGTGTGGGTCCTGGTATTTTATTTATAAATTTAAATATATAAATAATATTACTTAGTTATTATTTATTTTTAATAAATTAATATATTATTTTATAGTTTTTATTACAAAAATGTTGGATTCTTTTATCATTTCTATATTAATTGTATTATAATTTTTAAATCATTTTTACGGTATTATTATTAAAATTATATTTTTTTTTTGTAATTGAAAGACTTTATTTTACTTTTCCATATCGAATTGAGGACTGATAATCATTTATTAGCCTTGTAAGAGGATCAAATTTAATTTATATATTATATAAAGCTGACAATTCAAATTTTGTTAACAAATTTATTATCATCCTATCACATTTTTTTTATTTTTCTTGTATCTTATTTTATTTTCCAACTTTTTTTAAGAAAATATTTTAATGGTGTTTGGTTACTACTGTCTTAAAAATAATTTTGTAACTCATATAATTTATTATAATTTATTTTACTTTTAGAGTATAATTAATAAGAAAACTTAAAAAACAACATGGTTAAAAAATACTAATTTTCATGATAAATTAATGAAAAACATAAGAAATTGATTATTTTAAATTAATTTTAGATATTTGAAATTAATATCATTTACAAAAAATTATTTTTTCTCATATATTATCTTTTTAAAAAAAACAATTGTTTTGCATGAATTTTAATACTTATATTAGTTGGATTTTAATGGGTTAAAATCATAATTTTTAAAAGTTTGATATTTATTTTCAATTTTCATAAAATTTTAAGAAAAAAGACACATTACTTTAATAATAAATATATGTTTTTATGAAATTAATATATATAATGTTATTAATGTATTTTAGAGTTCGATATCGTTCAAACACTGACTCAATGTTATATGATTATTATTTTCACTTTTTATTATTAGTTAAGCGATAGTTTAAGCGTTTAAGTGATATAATATTTAACTTAAGAGATTGTGTAACATTTTCTCTTCTAAAAGAATATTGCCTAATTATAAAGTTGCATTGGTTTGTTATCTAAACACATTTAAAGATTGACAAAATGATGAGTTCCACATTTTTTGGAACTTGTTCAAAATGGTCTAACAAAAATGTCATTTTATGACTACTTAAATTCCTTAGAAAGTATATTCAATATAACAATATATTAAGCATATTAATTCATTAAATAAGAGATACAATGTATGATGACTTTATTAATGATATAATCATATAAATTAAAGCATCTAAGTGGTTAGAAATTGAGAGAAGTTTGTAGATCAGACTTCTATTAACAAGAATATGAATTATTATGACATGTGATAAAGTGTTAATCTTTCATGAGACATACTTAATATATGTTATAATATATGTTAGTCTTCTAAAAGAAAATAGTGTATAACATATTATATTATGCATTTGGGAATGTAACTGAAAATTTGCAATATTTTAAATTATAATATAGTTTACTGCTAATAATGTTGTTGATAAATTCTTTTCTCTTATATAATATATTAATATAATTTATAAATTATATTATGCATGCATTGGAATTGTAATTAAAAATTTACAATGTTTTAAATTATAATATAATTTACTATTAATAATGTTGTTGGTGAATTCTTTTCTTTTAATATATTAATATAATTTATAATATATGTTATTAGTAATGTGATGAGAAGTAATATGTATGTATGCATAATGTGTTTAAACTAAATTAATTTACTCTTGTATGTCTATTTATGGATTATTAATTATGATTGTATGTACCTAAGGTGAAAACAAACTAGCATAACTAAAAAATGCACTAGTACATATATATATATATATATTGGTAACCTGTAACTATATAATTTATACAATAAAATATTATAGTGTATGTTTATATGCATAGTTTATTATATTACTTATTTGTTACACTTAGTGAAAGGATACCAAGATAATATGAAATTAATCAGAGTGTGAATTAGCTATTAAATTCCAATACAACTTTCCCTTTTATATTGAATTCAAGTTCTCTTACAGCATTAAATTTCAATTTAAAGAGTCTTGCATTTGAAGGAACTGATGGGAGAAAAAAAGAATAGGATAGTATGAATTAATTATTAAATTATAATATAACTTAAATTCGAGGATTTATAGTAAGAAAATATCATATTCATCCTTCTTTATCAAATCAAGATAAATAAAATATAATAATGTCACTCTTTTTTTTAAGAAATACGTAACACTTAAGATTTTTTTTTGCAAACAAACTGAAAGATTAACCAAAAGTAGCCAATTAGGTTGGGTCAAATTAAACTTTGCGCTCAATCTAGATGTTATAATCTTGAAATGAGAAAATGTCTCATCTACTATTTTTTTTTTTTTTTTTTAAAAGCTTT
>Ga0209489_103888_pt1 | contig 28441 bp, 14 predicted proteins | sample SiratrowhiteBW_FD_187527 | JGI IMG/M metagenome (GOLD analysis project Ga0209489, IMG submission 187527) | Root nodule microbial communities of legume samples collected from California, USA - Siratro white BW (SPAdes) (version 2) | ecosystem: Host-associated > Plants > Roots > Nodule | place... | reverse complement strand
CACCTAAGTCATATGTTAGACACCAGCAACTTGAAACGGGAACAACTTCCTCACAATTCAGTTTGCAACAATCGGAGAGGTATAGAGATTTTCAGTGTGATGAATCACATATTCCTAGAAAGAACACAACTAAGAAAATATGTTTCTCATGCCATAAAGTGGGACACCTTGTCAGAAATTGCCCTATGAAGAAGAGGATAACCGCAAATCAGAGAATTGGAGTTATTCCATCACCGTTCCCTTGGCTACAGACTTTGAGATTTAAATGTTTTTCATGCAAAAAGGAAGGGCATTTAGTCAAAAATTGTCCTCACAAGAAGGTAGCTCTTGTGGGTGATTCTCAACAGAGAATGAATAACATCAGCAGGACTCAAGCAACAGGCAATGTATTTGTTTCAACAGGAGCTGAGGTTCCTTCATCAGGTAACTTGGTTTAAGATACTTAGTAATTAGTTGTGTGAAAGTATTTTTATTCTGGAGCAACATGTTTTTTTTTTGTCACAATTTTGTATGGATATTGGGTTTACCAGTTAGAAAACTTTGTTTTACTTTTGGATTCTACATCAATGTAAGTAAGAGCATAACGAACATCTGAGCTTAGCATTAAAAATTTGGAGTGAGAAGCATGGTATGCCAAACCCTCTAAGTGGAAGAGTTTGGACTGATGGAGGTGAACTTCTGAAGGCATTTGATATCATCTAGGAGAAACCTCGGTAAATCTAGCCAAAAGAAGAAGCTGTGTTTTAGTAGGAATGTCTTAGGACAGTTACAAAGATAAGAAGGTTAGTAGGTTTAGTTGGCTACTATTGGAGATTCATGGAAGATTTATCAAAGATGGTAACATGTTTGATGTAGGTGACTCAAACAATCAAACTTCTACATGAATCGATAGGTGTGAGTAGATTTTTAGAAAGATGACAAAACAGTTGACCAATGCTTCAGTGTTAGTGATTTCTGATTCAGGTAAATTTTTAAATGGTCTTGTGACGCCTCACATTAGGGATGAGAGAGGTGTGGATGTAAGAAAAGAAAATGGTAGTGTATGCTTCTAGACATCTTAAGGTATATGAGAGAAATTAATATGATCATGATTTGAAGTTAACTGCTATGGTGTTTATACCAAGAGGTTTGTAGCATTGTAGATATGGAGTTTAGTTTCATGTCTTAAAAGATTATAAAGGCTTAGAGTATCTACTTACTCCAAAAGGGTTGAAATGAGGCGAAGGAGGCAAATAAAGTTTTGAAGAGTTGTGACTTCCAATGGATGTGTCATCTAAAAATGGTTGATATGGTGGTAGATGATTTGGGTGGAAAATCAGTTCAAATATTAACATGGAAGATCGAAGGGCGGCTATTGATTTGAACAGTTTAGGCATCTGAATTTGGAAGTGAATTTCCACAAAGACTTTATTAGTTGTGGAAGGTTAGCCATAACTAATGATTTCTTTGGAAAAAAAAAATCAAGAGAAACAGTTGATAAATCCTAGTTTGAAGGGCACTATAGGGTTGTTGGGAACAGAGTAGACATGAGACTTTGCTTTGGAGACTGATGGAATGTTGAGGTTCAAAGACAGACCTTGTGTCTCTACAAATGACGAGCTGAAGAGAATGAATTTAGATGAAGGACATAAGAGTCACCTTAGTCTACACCAACGTATGACTAAGATTACAAATGTCTTAAGGAATTATTTTGGTAGTCAGGTATAAAAAGGGTTGTAGCTCAATATGTTGTTGCTTGTTTGACTTGTCAGAGAAAAAAAAAAGTAGAGCATCAGAAACCTGATGGGTTATTGCAGCCATTGGATGTTCTTGAGTGAAAGTAGGATAACATATCCTTAGACTTTGTTACTTAGTTGCCAAGGTCCTGATGTTGTCTGGATGATAGTAGATCGACTGATAAAGAGTGCTCAATTCTTGCATGTGAATATGAGGATATCTATGACTGGTGGGCTTAGATATATGTTATGGAGATAGTAAAACTACATGGAGTGACATCTAGTACATTGTTCGACTGGGATACAAGTTAACGTCCTGATTTTGCCAGATTCTACAGGACGCATTGAAAACCAAGCTGAGAATAAGTTCTACATATATCCCAAAATCGATGGGCAGTCAGAGAGAACAACCAATTTTTAAAAGACTTGTTGAGAACATGTGTTTTGGATGATCTTGGTGTTTGGGATGAGATTTTATCACTAGTGGAGTTCAGCTACAACAACAGTTATCATGCTAGCATTGGAATGACTTCCTATGAAGATTTGTATGAAAGGAAGGTATCAAACTTCACTGTGTTGGTACCAGGATGAAGAGGCAATGTTGGTTGGGCCAAAGTTACTCCAACATAATACTGAGAAGGTAAAGCAGATCCAAAAATGGATAAAGGCTTCTCAGAGTAGGCAGAAGTCTTAAAGATGATACGCGAAGGAAGTCCTTGGAGTTCGCAATGGGAGAGCATGTTTTCTTCAGAGTTTCGCCTACTAAAGGTGTAGGAAGAGCTATCAAGTCAAGGAAGTTAGCTCCTAAGTTTGTAGGGCCATATTAGGTCCTTAAAAAGAGTAGGACCTGTGGCTTATGAGATTGCTCTGCCTCCACATTTAACCAACTTACACAATGTATTTCATGTGTCACAATTGAAGAAATATATGCATGACTCTAGCCACATCCTAGTGCTAGCTTAACAAGGGTACAAGGGTTTAATTCAAACAAAAAGTTGGTTATTTGGATGTAGCTATAAAGATAAAACAAATGGTTGTGATCATATGTCACATGTAATTGAATAATTAGTAAAGAAACTCAAGTAAAATCAATTATGAATACAGTGATAGTACTTACTTGAATGATTTTGAGACTCAAAATCTCACCTGGTTATTTTATCTATGCATCTTCAATCACAAGAATACAAAAGAGTAACCACAACTTTAATTCACAAGAACAATCTATTTCATTCACAAATCTTAGTGAAAAGCACATGCATAATTTATCATCAATGATCAGTTACTTAGTTCAAGTCATCCATCATTGTATCATAACAATTATCCAACTAAGTGTCCAATTATTTACAAAACAAAGCATAAACAAATAAAAAGAACAAAAGAAAAAAATAAACTCAATAAAAAAGAAAAAAACTTGTTAGCCTAATTTGCTATAATTGCAAGTGCACCAGTAGCAATGTAACAAGTATTAAAAATATTGTTCTTTCCCAAATTTTGTGCAATATAGGACAATAGTTACAATTATAATAAATTTATATTCAAAAATAATTCCATAATTTAGTTGTGAGTGCAAAAATTAAAATAATATTTATAGTTTTTATCATCAATTGAAATGTACAAAAAGAATTTAATATCAATAGTAAGAACTTGTCAGGGTTAGATCTCACTAATCTTCACTATCATATACAAAAACATTACTTTCTTTTCTATCAATAATCAATGTCAACCCATAATAATACGCAACTCCAAATCCTTAGCAATGAGCCTAAGATTATGTATTAACCATAAATTTCTTGATCAATTATATAAATAAATCTTACAATATCCACAAGGGTCTTAAGACAACAAACAAATCTTGCTCTATTCCTAGACACAAACTTTCATATGATATTTTAATTCAGTTCTTAATTACAGAAGATATTTTCCAATACCCTAAGAATCAATTATCAAGTCACGAATCAACAGGATTGATAATAATCACGGAATTAAAATACTTATTTATTGAAAGAAAAGATATAAATATGAAAAGCTTAATGATTACATGAGAATTCAGAAAGGTTTAACCCAACCCCAACAACAGTGAATTTAGCTCCTCATGGACATAAGAATACTAAACCTTACAAAAGATAGTGGAATACGAAAAAAAATCCACAAGAAATCCTAAGAATACCTTCCAAGAATGATTCTCGATCTCCAATATCCAAAGATGCCTAACTCTAGTGCAAGCAACTACTAAATAAAATTCCAAATTTGATGCTCGCCTCCAGCTCAAGTTAGTTATGTCGGGCACCATTGGATTATGTTGCAAATCCAAGTTCTGAAGCCTAACCTGCATTGAGCCCTTGTAGTCTGCGTTGGATGCATTTCTCTGACCTTGCTCTTGGGTTCTCTTACATCGGGCTCAGGTTTGTTGTGTTGGGCTTGACTTCTTTTGCCTAGAATTTACTCTTTCTCTCACTCTTTTAAGTCTTCAATCCTCTTTCTTCTAATCCAATGCTTTCATGCTCAAATTCAATCAAAATACCATGAATTAATAATCAAATCATTTTTTCTTACTCTCAAAATGAATTATTAATAAAAACAAAATATAATTAAGAATTAAGCAGATTTTAAGTGTGGAGAGAGTTGATTTTTGTCATAAAAATAGGTCAATAATATCATGTAAATAAACTCAATCACTTTTCTTTCAAAATGTTAGTATTTTGATTTTGTGCATTAATGTTTATTGTGTTGATCCACGACACATGATAATTGATTCTTAAGGTATTGGGAAATATCATTTGTGACAAGATCTGAATCAAAATACCAAATGAAAGCTTGTGTCTAGGAATAGAGTATGATTCGTTTGTTGTCTTAATACCCTAGTGGTGATTGCAAGTTTTATTTATATAATTGATGAAGGAATTGATGGTTAATAAATAAGCTTAGACTTATTCACCTAAGGAATTAGGGTTTTGGTATTGTTGTGGGCTGACATTGACATTTGTTTGAAAAGAAGGTAATTGGTTTTATGCATGAGAGTGAGGTTTGATGAAATTTAATCCTAGCAATTGCATTCCATATCCTGTTCATTATTTTTCCATATTCCAAGTATTCATAAAAAATACAAAAATATATTTTAAATGTTTTAATTTTATTTTCTCGCATAAAAATTTAAACTTTGAAATTATTTGTAGTCTAATTTTGTCATAATTGTATTTGTTGTAGTATGTTGCATAAGTCCCTTGAGAGATAACGATATATTTATTATTTGTTAATTTTACGATTGATGCACTTGTCATCATAGCAAAAAATTTGCTAACAGTTTGGTAGGTTACATCTAACCCCAATAGCAATGGGTTTAGTTCCTCATAGACATGAGAACCTTAAACATACAAGATGAACAATGGAAAAAAGAAGATTACACCAAAAATCCTAAAGTTGTCGTCCAAGACTGACACTTTTTGACTTTTGGCTCCATCTATGCCTAAACGCTAACACATGCACTCATTGACTAGATTTTGAACGACGTTTGCGCCTGACTCAACTTTAATGGCGCTGAACGCAACTCTTCCTATAGGGTCTAAGATCCAACTCGCACCAGGCACAACTTTGGTAGTTTTGGGCGCGACTTTGCTGTATTGTTCCTCTTCTTTGCTTTCCTTTATGGACCTTTTATCCTTTTTCCTCCTTTATAGACCTTCTGTATATCATTCTTCACGAGCTTCAATCTTTTTCTCCAAATCCAGTTCTTTTTGTTATCTTTTTAGGTAAAATAAGAAAAATTAATGCAACTTACCATTTTCAAACACAAGTAATTGATTTATTAGCAAAAACCTAATAAAAAAAGGAAATAAGCAAGGTTCAAGTTTAGATAGATTTGATTTTATGATAAAAATTGGGTCCAAAATATGATAAAAATAATTGCTATCACTATGCTTCAAGTTCAAGGTATATATAACTTTCAACAATTCTCATAAAGTATTTCATAAAGCATAATACTATACTCAAAAGTCCTCATATGAACGAACAATAATGATTCTAAGAATATCTCATAAGAAAGGCTTATAGGACAACATATCTCTTTAAAAAATGATTATAGGAGTTAGGATTTCATAATCCATAACCCTATATTTCTCCTATGTAACATTTCTCACCATAAAAGGAGAAAAATTATGAAAATATGAGAATCACTCACCTTAGGAGAAAACTGATTGATAGAACTTGAAAAATATGAGGAGAAGTGATGGAGAAGAAAAGTGGAAGAAACAAAATATCTTGATTCATTCTCTTTCAAATGTTTTATGTGTTGAAGTATGTAAAATAACGACTTAAGCATATTTATACACAACTAATAGGGGGCCAATCTACTGAGTGGATCTCAAAACGTTCAACAGATTGCTAAACTTTATATTGCCACTGCCTTAAATCCACTAAGCGCATTCTTTGTGCACTAAGCAGATTCACTCATGAGTGTAAGATTGAAAAGAGATATTCATCAAAGAGATTCACAAAACGTAGTTGAGTAAATTTACTCAAGAGACAAATTTGATATAATGTTGAAAAATTAGTTAACCAAACTGAAAATGGCTGAACCAATCTGACATGTGTTAAAGAGTTTGAAAAATGGCTAAGTAAATTGAAAATCATTGAGCAAATTATTAATAAAAAACTTCCAAAAATTTCTTCTCAATAATTTTGCTGAGCAAACTTTTCTAGTAAAGATAATCTAAAACTATATTTAGAAAAGGTTAAGAGATTCTCTATCATAATATCCTAAACAAAATTTTGAACGTTAAATCAATATTTTAAAAAACTAATTAATATTAATTATCATTACTTATATTTATTTCATATAAATTTAAATTTTATGTGAATAATTATTAATACTAATACTTTTTTCTAATGAAATTTAAGATCAAGATTTAATATTAATTTTTATTAAATATTTATTTAAGTTATTACAATATTTAAAATTAATATATATTAAATATTAAATTTATTTTATTATAACCTTTAATATTAATTCATATTAAATTGTTAAATTTAATAATTTATATTCAAATAAATTTGGCGTAAATATTTTGCCAGAAGTAGTATAGTAACTATTTTGGCATTTGGGTATGTTTAGAAAAAGAAATCATATAATTTACCATATCCTAATTTAAATCATTATTGTAAAACTTACATTTTAAATTTAAGCTTTCATATATTTTTATTTTGATCTGAGTAATGTTAAAGTAATTATTAAATTTTACTATTACTCATAAATATATTTTAAATTTTAAATTAAATATTAATAATCATTAAATATAAGTTCCTAAGTCTTATAAAAATATTTTTAATAATAATTAAATACTCTATAAATTATTTTAAAAGTTAATATTACATATATTAAAAATTTAAACCAAATCACAAATATAACTTAAATAAAAAAATTAAATTAAATATTAATAATCATTAAATATAAATTCCTAAGTCTTAAAATTTTTTTAATAATAATTAACTACTTTATAGAATATTTTAAAATCTATATTAAATTTATTAATTATGAAAAAAAATTATCTTCTAAAAGTTAAAACTAAATCACAAATATAAATTAAATAAAAAATTAAAAATCATGTGAAAATTTTCTTTGGGTGAATAAATTGGTAAAATGTTTATTTGAGTAATTTTGTTAGAAAAACAAAAACATATTTGGGAAAAAATTTCAATGGAAGTCCATTGATATCCTCTTCACTTATTTTTATTTTCTGACCAAAGTCCCAATAGCCAGAGCCATTTCATTTTAAACCATTTTGCACACAACCAAAAACGACCCAACTATCCTCCATGATTCCCCTCAAAAACACTCTTCCGCATTCGCCCTTCATCTTCTCTGCTTCCAAAACCAAGCCCCTTCGCTTCCTTCTCCAGCCCCTTTCCCCTTCTCTTCTCTCATTCAAATCCCCATCTTCTTCTCTTTCTTCCAATCTTATCTGGGTTTCCAAAGCTGGAGTTTCAGTTTGTAGAACCGAACGCCATGAAGAAGAAGAAAACAACAAAGGGCTTTCTCCGGAACTTCACGACTTATCGCCAAATGGAGCAGTGTATCAGAAAACGCTGCAATTGGTTGAATGCTCCATGTTCGCTGCACTCACCGGTCTGGTCTATTTCCTCAGCAATTCTCTTGCCATTGAGGTTTGTTAATGTGGATAACAAATGAACCTTTCTTTGTGAAATTTTTGAGAAAAGAGAGTAATGGGTCTCTGTTCTTTTGGTTGGTTTTTCATCTCCCGTCCCAGAAAAATAGATAAAGACCCATTGCTCGATTTCCTTTGGCAGACCTCAATGAATAGAGCAATGGGTCTTTTATCTATTTTGGTTAATGTTAACAGAAACTCTTATAGTATCTTTATGCTGGTAGAAAAGTTTCTATTAACGTTTTGGATGTTTGTTGATTTTTTTTTTTCGCTCACTGTTTCGTTTTTGTTTCTGATTGCAGAACTACTTCAGTTGTTTCTTTTCATTGCCAATAGTTATATCGTCAATGAGATGGGGTGTTGATGCTGGAAGGAAAACTCTGGTTAGAATTGCTAGTTCCTCCCCTGTAGATGATTCCTGAAGAGTTTGATTTATAATTTGTGTAAAATATTTTTTGTACTGACATCCAATCGGAGATTACCTTATTCTCTCTCGTTTCACATCATGTTATGAATAGGATTGCATGATGAAGTGATAAAATCTTATTGGATGTCTGTAAAATATTCTAATCACACAGTGTGTGTATATATATTTGATGCATAAGACAGTGTGTATCTTGGTATGTAGATTAAACTTAATTTTGAAGTATTCTTGAATTGTTATTCTCATCGAATGAATTATCAGATTTTTAATGTTGCATTTAATTTTTGTTGTAGGTGGCAACAACTATACTTTTGCTTGTCTTGTCTGGTCCAGTAAAAGCTCTAACGTATCTGGTGAGCTTGTTTTTATTTTATGAACTTACTGAACTGGGCAAGAGGACTGTGGACTCTGTTTTTGTGTTTTCATTGCTGTTGCTTAGTGTTTTGTTTGCAAAAGAATGATAGTGTTGTAGTTGTGAGCCAAAATTAGAAATGAGTATTTTTATACTTTAGGAGGAGAAAAGTTGTTTGCAATAAGTTGTAGAGTACATTTCTTATCAAATATGTATTCTTGTAACCTTGGTATTAACTTATGTATGTACTACCAACATAAAGTGTATTCAGAGCTGAACATCTCACCTGTGATATATTTTCTCCCTTTAGATATGGATGGTAATAGTAAATTGTTTACTAAAGCTTCAACTTAACAACATGCCTACTTATTTGCTTATGAATTAAAAACCTATATACCGCAGTCCATTTTTTGAACTGCAGGCATTGTTATTGAGAAATTTATTCCTTTTGCAGTTTTGGACAACAAAGATTTGCCTCCCTTCATTTTCCTTTTTCACAAATATTTCGTGCTGGTTTATCTAGTGGTTGCAAACTGTAGTTAAACTGAACAAAAATGACATGATTTCTGAATAATGCTTTTGTGCAGCTTAAGCATGGTATAGTCGGTTTCACAATGGGTACTTTGTGGAGGTAAATTGAGCGCAGATTTTATGTTCTTCTAAACTTTGTAAGAATTTCATGATAGTTAATTTTTTTAATTAAGTTGAATTGGCTTTACCTCACTTTTACATGAAATTCTCGTAAAAGAATTTTGTAGCATTGTGACTAGTCTTCTAAAGTAGACACGACTAACATATGATGTTGTTTTTAGGCTTAATTACCTTTTTTGTCCTATTATTTATTTATTTTGTTCAATTTAGTCCTCTATATAAATTTCAATCAAGTCCCTCAATTTTAAAAATGTGACCCTTTTAAAGTTCAATCATGTCCTAACAATGTGACTTTTTCATCTTTTGAAACTGGTGTCATTAGTTTAATAAATTGTTAACTAGTTATAAATGCATTATGCAGAAATTAAAACTCTTAACATTTTTTTAACTAGTTTACTACTAATTGGGTGCAAAATGATCACATTGTTGTATTTTTAAGAATTGAGCAAATCAATTGAACCTTTTATTAATAATGGGACCAAATTGAATAAAATAAATAAATAATAGCACTAAAAATATAATTAAGCCCTTTTTAAGGTGGGCAAGCAATTTATATTTGTTTAGATTAGAGATGTTGTTTTGAATGTAGATATTGTTTGATTTCTACTATTAACCTCTTAGAAAGTGTTACAAAACCAACCAACTTGTAAGGTGAGGAGTACCCTATTTATATATTGTCTTTTGGCACTATCTTTAGGTGGTATGGAACTTGGATTTTTCCCAATACACACTCTTGTTCTGTACTATTTGGCTTGGTATGTGTATAACATTGCGAGTGACCATTTTATGGTCTAATACCACATTACAAAGTAGATCTAGCCCTAACATAACCTTACAAAAATAGCTTGTAAAGTAAGGATTGTTCCCACTTTTATATTATATTTAGGCTCCATCCCTATCTGTAGTGGAACTTGGGCTTTTCCCATGTATCCTTGCGATATTATGTGGCTAAGATAATAGTACTAGATTAGTTATAGAAGTAAAATACACAAAATAGTTAGATATACCCTCTTTCTTATCAGTATTAGTGGGTATAAAATACCATATCAAGATGGACCCAAATAGAAAAATACTGGTAATTGAAAGTGTTAGAATAGATATTAGATATAGGTAGTAAGTAGTTTATTGGAAAATTGCTGTACCTATCTAAGTATTTAGGACTCTAGTTTTGTCTTTTGATCTTTGCTCTTCGCCCTACTCATTGTATTAGAGTTCTATCAATATAAATACGAGAACATACGAGTGATGTTTTCAAGCTCTATAAAATATAGTCTCTTTTATTTATCTCAAGTTGGAAACAAAAGTGGGTCGATCTCATCAGTGTTATTAAACCTTGGTTATGGCGGTGTCATGGTGGAAATTTATGGCGGCTTTATAGCTTGGTGGTGATGCGTGTTTTGCATGGCGGTTACTTTTTGCATCACGAGATGCTAACATTGATCAGAAATGGCGAAAACGGTAGAGGTGCAGTGGAGGTGCAGTAGAGGTGCAACAGAGTCTTCGATATTTTTTGTTATCCAATATCGATAACACTGGATCCAACTCTACTAGTCTTCGTCTTGTCCGATGAAGTATCCTCCATCTTCTGTCGTCTGCCGCTGCAGTTTTCACCTCTAACCATAGAATTTGAAGCGTCTCTCCAAGTGATGACAAATCCTGCCGGTCTCGGAGGCTAAATCTACTCCACGTGCGGCCGACAGACACTTTTTTGTTAGTTGCTTCTAGGCACATGATGTGCACGTGTCACCTTCCTCTCAACGGAGGAACATCGCGCCTCCTCCTTAAGGATCACTAGACCTCCTCTATGCTCTGACTAGTGGTTCTTCATTTCCGGCATGGTTGAAGATCAATTCTAGGATTCTCTATTTGTTCTTATCGGTTGTTTCTTTTCTATGTCTCCTCCGATGACTATCTCCTTCTCTGGAACTCCTACCATTAGTTTTGTTTTATGAGTGAAGCTCAATCTGTTGTTGGAGAATTAAAGATGTTCATGGAGGTTGAATCATTAGACAAAATCAAGAAGAATTTGGCAAAGTGTATATGGTTATGATACTCTATGCCATGTGCCATACTCCAGACGTTGAACATGTTAGAGATAAACTTTTAACAGGACACACACTCCTATCCATAGAAAGCTTGATAACACGGCTCCTTCAGGTAGGGGACGTCCTTTATGCATGTATGTAAGAGAATGGGTCCTGCTCAAGAGAACAACTTCTCTTTGCACGATTTTCCTGACAAGATATCCAATATCTCTAAAGCTGAAGTTGGGGAGTCCAAATTCTCTGATGAAGAATACCAAGAATATTTGAGGTTAAAATCTAATAACTTGACACAACCATCTAGAAATCCCAACTCTTTAACAACTTACATCTCACGATATGTGGACAGTCAAAGCCCATAGATAATTGACTCAGGTGCTTCTGATAATGTTTCTGGAAATACCTTTTTGTTCTCATCCCTTTCTTTTCCAAAAAATCCTCATATCATAACTTTAGCTTATGGTATGGTTCTAAACTTTTTCCAAGGGGGTTGGTTAAGTTTCCCTTTCTCCTTACTTAAATCTTGAATTTGTTCTTTTTTTTTTCCTGGTTGTCGTTTCAATCTTATTTCTTTGAGTCAATTAATGAAGTTTTTAAGTTGTTCAACAACCTTTGATGGTGAGATCTATTGGAATTCTGGTTATAGGAAGGTTTGGTTCAAATGTGGTTTTGCTTTGCTTTCGCCTATTTTGGCTGTGTTTTGCTTGAGGTGGGACTTCTAGGTGCACCATTTGTGTTGTCCGAAGTTTGACTTGGTCTACTAGGGTTTTGACCATAAAATAAGGCCTTGTCAGAGGCCCAATGTGAGATCCTCCAGAAGGTCCTCCATCACACAATATTTGGCTGCTTCCATATGAGAAAACAGATGTCTAGTATGTTGACATCATATATTTTTCTTTGGATAGACATGAAAATATTATCATAACTTGAATTATAGCATTTTTATTAAATTCGGTTATGATAATGCATTTTCTTTCAAATTCTGCAAAAGCATTAAAGTAACATGATAATGAATCAATGATAGCAAATCAATATAAATAATAACTGTAATAAATCAATACATATAAATTGCGAGAATATAAGAAATGTGTAAATATAATTATATTTTACTTTATACCTTGTGTTACCCGTATTCTATTTTTTTTTAAATATTATTGTATGTATATATTGTATATTATCGTACCCCTATGCATACAATAATATAGTTCCTCACCCTTTTTTCAAGCTACTAACTCTCTCATTGTACATGATAAATTTTTATCTTTATATGTACATTTAAATAATAAACAAATATTCAAGGCCCATCACAAGGCTGAATGTTTTCTTACGAGGACGATAACTATAATATCTGTTTTGCTTTCTTTTTATATCTTGTCAGGTTGGGAGCCAGTTGGAATCTGTCAATTTTCTTGTGCACAATTGTAATGTTTGTAACCTTTTGCCTCATACATCTTATACCTATTTGAGTGATTGATTTAGCTGGTTCTTTTACTCTCTTCTTATAATAAAATCTTGATAATGTATGCAGGTACGTGCACTGGGTGCCGTTGGCTTTGTCTTGATATCGTCTTTCTTAATAAGGGAAAACATACTAGCTTTGGTAATCAATTCTAGAATTATCTCCTAATCATTTTATCTTATAAAACAACTGCTACTTACTTGTGTTTTTCTCTTCCTCTTATTTTGGGGGAAATGTGGCTTGTAGATCACCATTAACATCCATGCTTCTCTCACATTTGTTCTCACTGCTTCTGGTGTTAATGCTATACCTTCAATGAACGTGATATATACCCTATTTGGCATTTTGGTATGTCCCTTCTCTATAGAACCTGTTCTTGGGTCATTAAAATACTGACGTGTTTCTTTCTTTCAGGTTTTGATCAATAGTGGATGTTTCATGTTCTTGCTCCACCTGTTGTATTCTGTTTTCCTTACTAGAATAGGGATGAAGTCTTCACTAAGGTTGCCAAGATGGCTGGAGAAAGCCATCTGATGCCATATGTGCTCTAAGGTGCAGCATAATTTTCAATTAAAACGTTATTTGTCACTTTTGGGGTTTGAGAAGAGATGGATTGGTGCGGCTGTATATTATTTATGATGGCATAACCATTTAACATACTATAGAGATAAATGATAGGATCTGAATCAGATTGTAGACAACAATAATCTTTATTTATGGAAAATAGTGTTACACTCCAAGTACTCAAGAGACCTACTGCTCTCCCAAAGAGTGCTCGTAACATCCCATTTCTAGGGTATTACAGTTCCAAAATCCGAAGATAACTCTCCCTCTCAATCCCTCTGATTTGTAGGCAACTTCTAAGTAGCTATGAGCCTCAACTTCAATCTCTTTACTAACTACACCTCTCCTAACTGTCATAAAATGATGAATACTGTTAGTAAAGTTGTTAAGCTTCATTTCTTTCACTCTAATGGTTTATGCAAGTTTACGTACATCTTTTCAACTATTGAATTTGAGTTATAGATTTAGACTCTGCTTGGGGTGAATAACTATTTGTTCGTTAAGATTTTAATACTACGATGTTATATCCCAAAAATGCAAATAAATAAAATGATTAGATTATGTGTTGAAAAAAGCCATGTTGTCTATTGGTACATTTCAGTTATATTTGATCTATCTGCAATCTATTGTACAATGTAGGGTTGGTTTGGTAGATTGGTGCATTGTTGATAGCTCCTTATATATATGTCGACTGGCAAAGTATTCTCATGATATGCAGATATTTTACAATATGCTGGAATGACTTTGCATTGAGTTGGTGGAGGACATTTATAGGATACTTATTTGATGTCTCTGATTAAATCTGTAAAGTTGAAGTTGTAATTCCAATTGATCTTGATTTCCTATGAGGGATCATGGTTTCTTATTTATTTATATTATTGTTGCTATTATTATTATTATTATTATTATTATTATTAGTATTATTATTATTATTATTATTAGTATTATTGTTAATATTATTACCTATGCTTGACAATGTTGAATTTATTGTGTCTCTGATTTATGCTGGTTGGTACAAAATTTGTTCATATCTGAATTTTATCAAAAAGAAGCTTCATCAGCCCCTTTAATACATAACCCTTAAGGGTCTCTATTATTAACTCACCGTACGATTTAGTGTTTTGGTTATGTGAAGATATCCCCTTAATGTGCTAGAAGGAGTATTAATTCGTAGAACTGATTTTGACCCGTGGTCCATGGGTCAACCTAACCTACTCCTAAAACAAGTTCCTCTTATTGAGTGAGTTGAAAAAACTCCAACCCAAAGTTCCTACCTAAAGTGAGTTAGAGTAAGCATCAAATTTCAATTAACTCCTAAATATTTTCTAAATATGAATTGTACGTGTTTTTAAAATATTTATATTATAAATTGATCTTTAAATATTTTATATTAATTATTAATTGTGTGGGTAGGGTCATACTTTTATATCATTTTCTATCTCCTCTACGCTCAAGGGTCTTATTAATGTAGCTGTAGCAAAGGCTTAACATTAGTGTTTTCATTTTTTTTTTGTCTTCCAACCCCATTAAGAACTTAGAAGAACTCTTACACACTATTTAAGACTGCTCCTAATGTCGGGACATCGTTTGATTACCAATCATGACAAGGTTAAAAATCCCACTATGGTGAGAATAGCCAGGAAATCGATCTTGGTTGGCTAAGCCAATGATATTAACTATCTCTTACTCTTAAAATAAAGAGCATAGAGGAAATAAACATAAAACTTATATTAGAAATCCTTTTAATTCATATAGGGGATGAGAAAGTTTTCCTATCTTTTCCATGTGGGACTTATAAAATATCCTAATTTTGACATATACATATGCTCCTACATCATTCTCTCTGGGTTAGAAAAAGCACGATGTTTTCTTCTATCAGATCTTTGTCTTCTCCATAATAAGGTGATAGATCAACTACATTAAAAGTGGATGACAAATCCCCCAAGCTTTTGTTGATCACTTCTGTTTGGCCATTTGTTTGCGGATGACTGACATAACTAAATTGCAAACGAGTTCTCATTTTTCTCCCTAAAGTTCGCCAAAAGTGACTCATGAACTTCACATCCCAGTTTGAAGTAATTGTTCGAGGAATATCATGTAGACGCACAACCTCCTTGAAGTATAGGTCAGCTATGTGAGAAGCATCATCAGTCTTATGATAAGGTATAGAATGAGCCATTTTGGAGAACTTGTCAACAACCACCATAATAGAATCCTTTTGCCTTTGGGTTTTTGCAATCCCAAGACAAAATTCATGTTAACATCTTCTCATGGAGCCTTTGAAATGGGTAATGGTTTGTACAAACCACAGTTTTGATTTCCACATTTGGCAATGTGACATCTTTGAATGTGTCAGATGACGTCTCGCTCCAATTTTAGCCAATAGAATTCTCCTTTATGAGAGCCAATGTATAGTTGATTGATTGGCGCACTGAACATTGAGAAATGCATAGTTGACTACCCTTAAAAATAAAACCATCATGTAAGAAGAATTGATGATATGGTTGAGAGTGTACCTTCCAAACTTCTCCAAAGTTAGGATCTTCCTCTTATAACCCTTTTACAACTTCAAAGCCAACGACAGTGAATTGTAGGATGGAAAAGAGAACATGTCGTCGACTTAAGGTATTTGCGACCTTATTTTGAGTGCTTGCTTTATACTTGAGTGGAAAAGGAAAAGATTGGATAAACTCACTCCAAGATGCATGACGTCGATTCAACTTTTGTTGAGAGTTAAGATGCTTAAGAGCCTCGTGATCTGTATAAAGAATGAACTCTTTTGGCAGCAGATAATGACTCCAATGATTCAATGCTCGGACAATTGCATACAATTTCTTATCATAGGCATAATACTTCATTTTAGCATAATTAAGTTTCTCACTAAAGCCACTACTTTAGATATCGAATCTCAGATATCAAATAAGAAAGAACACAAGTGACTTTGTGCAGTACCCCTACTCATATTTATAATTCTACGAAAGCGGCATTCAAAACTTATAACCTTTCGACCATTAACCATTATACTCAGACGACTTGAATCTCTATTAAAACATACATCAACTCACTCCAACTTTAGTCGCTTCTGCACCTAACCTTGGACTCGAAGAACAATTAGGAAGAGAGAGATCTAATTGTCCATATGTATTAACCCACAAGTGGATGAGAATGAAAGATCTAAAATTTTCTCCCGTAAGAACCTCACATCTCAAGAGAAGGATTCACTTAGGCATAAGGTTTTGGTCATGGATCTTTAGAATTTTTTAATTATATATATATATATATATATATATATATATATATATAATTTTGAATAAATAAGTATTCTGTAAATTTTATTGTGGTGATAATAATTTTTAAATGTTAAGATATATTCCAATATTTTTTATTCTTATTTTTAAAATTTGTTGTAAAAATGATAACATTATTTCAGTGTTTTTAGATAAATATCTTATTTTTTGCTCATATTGTGAAAATGATTATATCTTTTGAAAGAATATCTGAATAAAATTAATCTTTTTTAATATTTTTTTATTCAGTATTCTTGTTCTAGATTTATAAACAAACTGTGTTGAGAACTAAATGGTTTTATTAATTTTTAAAGTTTGTAATAAACGTGATATATTTCTGAAAATATTCTTTAAACCGTGAAATAAATTGTTAGTGGTACTTTTCAATCACAATTAGGCTTCTTTATGGAACTTTAATTTTTCGTTAAGAGTTTTGAACGTTAGGATTGAGTACAGTGACATTATATTGTGATGCTTGTTTAAAGTTTCTTTTCTTAATATTTAAAAAATAATTTTTTTTAATGTGAAACAATGATTGAGAACATCGTATCTACTTTGTTTTCCTTTTAAATCTCTAAGAAATCTGTAACATCTTTAATAAATCACATAATTTGTAACCAAAATTTTCCTCTGTTACATCATAAAAATGGATCGAAATAATTTTCAGAGGACTACTATCTAGAGCTTCTCCCTCCACCTCCATGTTATCTTCCTGCATCTCCATAGTTTTTGGAATTCCAAAATTAACCTTTATGAAAAGACCAAAATATCCTTTGATACATCAGAAAATAGGCTTGAAGTGGTGTGTTAATGGTTGCTGAATAATTGGAAAAACTTGAATGGTGCATTTGCTTGGTTTGCGGCGGTTGAAGGCAACGGTCAAAGGCAGCTACTAGAGTTGATGCAGCAGTCATGGTGACAGTAGTAAGCGGTGGAAAGCCGTGAGTGGTGATTTGAGGTGACGACAAGGTACGTTATGCGATTTTTCGTTTGCTTTATGAATTCTTTATTTTGAAAGCAATTTTGTTAAATTTTTAACTTCCAAATTTAGAATCTGGAAGTCATTTACGAATTCTATAATCTAGTAGAGGAATTGTTTTTCAGATAAAATCCGTAAGTGAAATAATCTAGTAGAGGAATTATTTTTCAGATTTTAGAATCCGTAAGTGAAATAATTTAGTAGAGAAATTATTTTTTAGATTGTAGAATCCGTAAGTGAAATATAATTTTGAATGACTTCTGAATTCTACAATTCAAAAGGTTAAAAATTTTATGCAATGTTTTGTTTAACAAAACTACTTAATCAAAAACGAAAAAGAATCCGAAAACAAAGCTTCTAGAAGTCATGCATAACATCTTTTAGCTTTTGGATTGTAGAATCCGGAAACCTATAACAAAACGAAAAAGAAAATCTCTCTTCTCGAAGTTGTCCACCGCCATCCAATATACCCAGTAACCACACAAAAACACTATAAAACCAGTGTTATTGATATTAGATAACAAAAAATATCGGAGAACCCAAAATCCTTTATAACTTTATAATGGAAACCATAACGGGTTATGGCAAAAGCATTTCGGTAAAAGAAATACAATATATATATATATATATATATATATATATATATATATATATATATATATATATATAAATATTTAAAAGATAAAGAAATATAATTGTATTGCAAAAATTATAAAAAAGACAATCATCATAATAATATTATTATGTCTAAAACATAAAATAAGAACAAAACATAATATAAAAGTCTTAAATTTTTAGCTATGAGACTCTTCTTCAATATCAAGCATAATTTTCTTTCATATTATCTAATGATGCATATCCCTCGTCCTCTTCTCCTTCAAAGCAACTCTTATAGTTAAGTAATCTTTCAAACTCAGAATTAGAGCTATTATGCACTTCATTCTCAACCCCAATTTGAATATTCTCTTTGCCCTTCCTTGTTAAGGTTGAAGTTGCACTTGGACCTTTTTTAGAAGCCTGGGAAGATCCAATAACAATACCACCACTTGATGGTTGCTTTCTTTAACCAGATGCTTGTCTCCTTGTATACGTTATTGGTTCTCCAAGACCGGAAGCTTCATAAACGGTTGTCCAATTCAGAGTGGGATCGTCATAAAAAACCAACTCATTTCCCACCTCTTCATTATCATTATCATCATCAACTTGCCCCACTAACCACTCATTACACTCATCAATCTCATTCAGAACAATAGGGTCTATTTCATCCCTAATACTGTATCTCTGAGCAAGTTGTTGCTTATACTTTATGTAAACTAGATCATGCAACCTTTTGTGGTCCAACCTGTTTCTTTGTTTTGAATGAATCTGCATTTGTGAATAAGCAAAATGTGTATGTGAATTAATTTCCTTCTACATTCTATGAAAAAAATAATAATAAATTAGGTCATGTTATGAATAATAATTATTACTTGCTCAAATACACTTCAATTGCGCTCACATCCAAATGAACTACATGTCAAACTTAGAATCTTGATTGCCAACTTTTGTAAGTTGGGGGCTGTGTGCCCATAGTTCTTCCACCATTGAGCTATACAAAATGCAAAGAAAGTAACTTAGAACGTAATCATTATATGATATAAGTTATATCCTAAAAAAATTTAGAAAAGTGTCTCACCTGGGGTCGTGGTTTTCCTTGATTCTTTGGCAAAGTCATCACCAAAGAGTCCACTTGCACTTTTGTATAGAGGCAACTCACTTAGAATTTTTTCTTGCACATCTTTAGTTGGTACCAATCTCCTTATGCAATCATACAATCCATTTGTAATTTTAATATCAAACTCCATATCCGGGTTTGAATAATAGAACTCTAGATTCAAAAAGTGACCTGCAGCATACAAAGGGCGATGAAGTTGACATGTCCATCTATTATCAATGATTGTAAATATCACTATATTTACTTTCTTTGTTATTGAATGACTTCATTATTGTTTCCTTGGCTTTCTCCATTGCTTCATATATGTAGCCCATAGCTAATTTTCTTTCCCCATTCACCAGACGAAGTACATGAACAAGATGAGTCATAACTTTGAGAGTAAATACAACATGATTCCAAAATGAAGGCATAAGAACAATTTTTGTAGCTTTCTTCCCTTAGCTTCTTTAGACAACTTGTTGTTGCTCCATTCATCTAAAGTGAACATCTTTCTCAAATTTCCCTTCTCTTGGTGCAACCTTTTAATGATAAATAAGATGTGGCAAACCTTGTAACTGCATGTCTTACCAATTCTCTTTTATTTGTAAATTGTCACAACAAACTCAAGGAACTAAAATGACTATATATAAAGCCAACAAGACTAACTCCTCTTTGAATTGTCTTCTTTATTAAAGGAAGCTTTCCAATGTCTTCAAGCATCAAATCTATACAATGGGCAGCACAAGGAGTCCAATAGAGATGGGATCTTTTCTCTTGTAATAATTTACCAACCAACACATAATTGCTTCCATTATCTGTGATAACTTGGACAACATTCTCTTCTCCAATTTCCTCGACAAGGCTATCAAACATCTCAAACAACTTTTCCCTTGTCTTTACAAATTTAGAACCATCAATGGACTTGACAAACATTGTACCTATAGGGGAACTCACCAAAAAGTTAATCAAACATCGTTGCTTCCGATCAGTCCATGCATCTGACATGATAGAACAACCATGTTTACTCCATTACAATTTATGTTCTTTCAACAACTTATCAGAATACTCAACTTCCTTATTGAGTAGTGGAACTCTAATTTCATGTTAAGTAGGAACTGGCAAATTAGGCCCATAGGCACCTATAACATCAATCATATCTTGAAAACTTTTCAATCTTACAAGGTTGAATGACAAGCTTGCTTGGTACCAAAACCAAGCAATATACTGATGAACTGATGCCATGCTTCTTTGATACTAGCTTGCCTTAGCTTTTCTCTTTTTCTCTTCTCTATTGCAGCACTTGGATTTCTAAAAAACATATCCATTGGTCCTTTTTTTCCACCAATATTTTTACCCTTGCCTGTAGAAATTTCAATTTCATCTTCACTCTCATTATCATCATTAGCTGTCGGATTGATGGAAGATGTTGCTGTTTTTTCTTTAAATAATTTTCAAAGCTCTTCTCTCACATTTTGTGGAGGTTTGGTGCAAGGAGCAACGTTTCCCTTCTTTGTCATTAAATGTTCTTGGGCCCTTATAACTCCTCGTTTCATAACTTTCCCACAGCAATTACATATAGTTGTATTTAGGTTGGATTCATCCATAGGATGACAATGTTTCCAACCCGGATCGGTTCTTTGGGATGCTCTTGAGTTGTCTTGATCGTTAGCCTGTATTGCTATAAAATAATGATATTTTTTTCAAAAATAATTAAAGAAAAAAAACAAATTAAAAAATATATAAAAATAAACAAAACAATTTGCAATAATAATTAAAGATAAAAAAACAATTACAAATATTTTAAAAAAATAAAATAGTTTGCAATAATAATTAAAGTAAAAATAAACAAATTAAAAAATATTTTAAGAAAATAAAACAGTTTGCAATAATAATTAAAGTAAAAAAACAATTAAAAAATATTTAGAAAAAACAAAACTTTTGCAATAGTAATTAAACTAAAAAAACAATTAAAAAATATATAGAAAAAATAAAACAGTTTGCAATAATAATTAAACTAAAAAAATTAAAAAATATTTAGAACAAATAAAACAATTTACAATAATAATTAAACTAAAAAAAATTAAAAAATATTTAGAAAAATAAAACAGTTTGCAATAATAATTAGAGTGAAAAAATAATTAAAAGATATTTAAAAACATAAAACAACTTGAAATAATAATTAAAGTAAAAAATACAATTAAAAATTATTTAAAAAATATATAGTTATAAATTGTAACCATCAGCGGCGGCAACGACGACTGTCACCAGCGATCGACGACAGTCAACAGTGATCGACTGTAGTCAGCAGAGGCAGACAGTAGAGTATAGATGGTAGTAGTGAACAGTGGCAGTGAATAGTAAGAAGGACAAAAATATTGTAGGTTTAACCATGGTAGAGAATAGTAGGAGGAATGATTGTAGGTTTAACAGTGACACTGAATAGGAGAAGGGATAAAAAAATTGTAGTTTTAACAGTAGCAGTAGGAGGGATATATAAGGTTTAATTGGGCTGGATAAAAATGTCATTCAATTAGAAAGTTAAGGATTAATTCTGTTTTAGGTTAAATTACAGCTGTTAAGTTTAAATTATAGCTGTTAAATTTAAATTATAGCCGTTAGAATTTAAATTATAGGATTTAGTAAAATTTTAGCGGTTAGAATTAGGTTAATTTACTAATTGGGTCGGGTAAGGCCCAATTACTATCACTGTAAATAATTAGGTCAGCCAGCCACATCTCTATCAACCGCATCGATCGTTGATTTCCTGCAACTGCTGTGTCGACCGTCGCACACGTTGTGCCACCGTGCATGCAACGCCACCGCGCAGACAGTGCCTCCATGCACACTACGCCTTCGCACATGAGCTGCTCCTCCGTGCACAAGCTGCTGGATGTCATATAGTCTTAGATGCCTATTAGAAGAAAATCACTCCTGAATAGAAATTAAGGAAAAAGAGATGAAATCATAGTGATAAGGTTTCACAGAGAATGTTCAAAGAAAAAATAACAGAGAAAAGGAATATACCACACATGCTTTCATTAAATGTAGTCATGCAATTTAACACTCTCTCCTCTTCCGTAAACTTTTCCACAATTCCTTATTCTCCTCGTCGCTCGCTACGTAACCATCACGCTTAACCAATTCTCCCACTATCTTTAAATTATTCTTCATGCATGTTACAGTTAAATTATAAATATAATTGTAAAGATAAATTCATCTTTTCATGAATGGTATGGAGGTGTAGGAAGATATCTTGTAAGGATAAAGAGAAGAACCCTATATTATTATCGAAGTTGTAGATATTCAATGTAGCTAATAAAAACACGTTTATCTCTTGACAAAGCAACTCAACTCTTAATTTGTAACTACAGTTTAAAATTTGCCAATGAATTATCTATACTAGTGACAATAAATTTTGGTACTATTTTTATTGATGTAAACAATTTTTTTATAATTCTATTCTTTATATTCTCAAATAACCATGTCAAACCCACATAAAGCAAAATATGCTGATTCTTTTTAGTCAAATTCAAAATTAAAATAAATATTTATAGTGGTTGAATTGAAACACTCACCAAATAGATCTCCTAGTCTATCTATGAATCCAATATAATTACAAGCTCCAAGTTAGTTCAAATTTGTCAAATAAAGCAAAATTACAACTGACCAAAGCCTAGCCAGTATTTGGCTTGACTTGCAAGCTGAAAAGAAAAAAATAATGACTCAGCAAGACAAGTAGGAAAGAAAAGTTTATAGATTGAAATTGACAATTTAGAACATGTCCAAAATCACTAGTTAGTAAAGGCATATACCTAAAGGAAATCCTGGGTAGATTCAAGCTTCCTTCCTAGTTATCCTGCAAGTGAACAAAATGTAAGAGTTAGTGCCAAGGGCCACTGTCCTTGAGAAAAATTGGTTTATTAATAAAAGCAAGGATCGATGTAAATAGCATACAAAACAATTTTTTTATATGAACTAAAAATAAATTAGACTTCATAAACTGGAAATGATTTAAAGGGAGCAAAAAAGGCCAAATTTTACAACATGAATACTAACATAAGGCTTGACAATTTTACCTGAAACAATATATTCCCAGGGCATTGGTAATTTCATGAATGACTGATGTGGCAAAATGCAAGTACAGTGTCACTGTTTTCATAGAAACAGAATCCTTAAGTAAAACAAATAGAGTCATAGGGATAAAGTATACACAAATATATATTTACTCAACCTCAAGTGTTAGCCAAAACAAAATTTAACTCAAGAACAATACAGCAACGCTGATGTATCATTTTCTAATGTTCGTAATAGTTTTGTTAATACTTCATAATAATTTCTTAGTGAGATGAGCTTCTTTACGTTGCATGCAGAACAATAAAAGCCATAATCATAAATAAGACCCAACATCTGATATAAAAAGCATGATAGTCAAACATTGGTGTATGCTACATATTTGTGGTGTCAACTCTATTTGGTAATTTCAAAATGTATTTTTGCATTGGGAATATCTGTGGATTTTGGAGATGGTGATGATTTTTTTTATCATTTATATTGTGGAAAATATATAAAAAAAATGTCCAAAGACAACCAAATAATTTATGTTATATGATAAAGTCTACTTGGCCAATTTATGGCGCTCTTCTCTGTTCAGGTTACTGCGTTTTTGTGTTTCGAGGAGAGGATATTTATCCTTTTTTCAATTGTACTTGTTTCTTTCTCTTTTTAAATAATATTTTGCTTTAAAAAGTAATTAATGAACACTCACATACACCTAGAAAGAGAAACAATGAGAAATGCAAGTATGATAGATATATGACATGATAAAAAGATAGAGAAATAACAAGTTTCTTTTGAGTTGTAGGCACTACTATTTAGGTGTCAATATGTAACTACTAATTCACCTTCCTAACTCTTAATAAAAATGAGGAGTATCAATATATAACTGCTCATTCAATTTCCTAACTCCTGAGAAAAATGAGAAGGCAGTTGTACCTGAAAATGCACAGTAACCAAGAAGAACTAGTCTCTCATCTAATAAAGGAACCCTGCAAATATATATATATATATATATATATATAAATGAGTTTTAGTATAAGAAACAAACGAATATGAAAAGCATCTCATAACGAAATTCAGAAAAATCACAGTACATACCCATCATTCAGCCTTGATGCAAGTACATTAGCAATGGCCAATGGGAGATAAACGAGGGACTGAACAAGATAAATAATGCTAATATCAATTATCTTAGTTTAATGAAAACAATAACAATCAATCACTGAAATGGAATCATCCAAGAGTTTTTAGCGTGTCTTGTTGTCATTCCACCATTGATAGACAATGACCATTAAGATTAATCTCTAAACAATAATATTAATGTTGTTATACCACTGAATACATGCTAGATAATCTAAAAATTTAATATGAAAATTCAATCTAGAAATTTTCCTTCAAAAAAAGCATGAATTAAATTTTTATTGTTTGAAAGGATTTTTACACGAATTTTATTCTTAAATGCTTCAAAGAAAACATTCACTGATATTGAGTTTTCAAAAGCCTAAGCTACAGCCATTGAGCTTCAGCTCAATTATGTTAATAGATCAAAGATTGATGACTGAGTACCAAATTCAAAACTTGAAAATAAAGATTTCCATTGAATAAGAGGGCATTGTTATGAATCAATATTTGATGTTTAGAAACAAAAAATACTCTAATGCCACAAGAAAATATCATTCCAAATATTAGAAAATGCTTTTGGAGGCAAGCAACGACTACTTCCCTTCATCAACAAATCCTGCTAATTTGAACATTATACACATTTACAGACTTACTATTGAAGAAAAAGAGTGTACTTGGAAAAAACATTGAACATGCATCCCAAGCCATCATGTCTAATATGCATATTAGACTCAATGTCTAATATGCATGATGGCTGGGGATGCATATTAGACATTCAATCATAAAAACAAATACCAAACTGAAATTATACATATTTTGTCCCCAACTATACCTCAATGTTAATTTATTACAACTCTTGTTTTCAAGTCAAGATTGAAATACCAAGGTTTTTCTTCAAAGAGAAAATATATATTGAATGCTGAAAAAGAGTACAGCAGGGTTGCTGAAATGGTGTTTTGCTTCCATAAAGGAAGCTGCATATGTAGGTCTAATGTTAATCATTCAATGATACAGTTTCGAAATGATCCAGACACTATTGGCATAATAATGCTCTCAACCTAAAGGATATCAAGAATCTTAAGGGATTGAGACTCGTACTATGTGAGTTTTATAGTTACAGTGGAGAAGTTTACTGAGGACAGCCAAATCATTGTGTTTTCATAGTTTTATAATGAGGACAGCCAAATCAAGCATCTTAATAAAATAATTCAGGACACGTAAAACATACCATGCACATCCCAGTTTTTAGGCCCTTAGGTTCGTCACATAGATGAGCCAAAATCATCCTCCCCTGCAAAATTAAGCTTCCCTCATAAAAATCAATAATGCATGGAGTTGTATATAAAAGGAAGCTAGCAGCAATATATGTAAAAGAATAAGATGAATTTGTGCTTACTAAGAACATATCTGTTTCAAATTCATGATCTGTGTTGTAAATGGGGCATTATTATGATAAAAACATTCCAATATCTCTATAGCAATTAGAAAATATCCTTTGAATCTACACATTCGTTTCAGCAGATTCGATTTCCTTTTTTAAGAGAATGTGATTGTTACATACATATTAGAGCTAAGAATGTCACTGTTATGATTTTAACTAATAAAATATTTCTTTTCTCCCTCTTGTCATTCAAGTTGGTACCAAAGCTACCAGGCTTGGGGGCTCTATTTCCACCATTGCCACCACCTGCCGCCACCATCCTCGAAGACTGTGGAAAGACATAATTTGCGTTTTTTCTTCTCAATGGTTGAGGCAAAATCTACACCTACAGGTCATAATGATTTCCCAAATGTGGTGGATCCCTACCGGTTTGATGGTTTGCAGTGGAGTCAGTAATTCAGAGGATTCTAAAAGGTAGGTCAGGATTAGACTACAATGATTGTGGAGGATTGGGGTCAAATGAACTAAACTTTGAGATTTGGATGTGGCATTCCATAGTTCCCGAGATAAGTCAAGATTATATGTTTTACACCTCTACTAAAGAAGTTTAGAATGACCTAAATAACACATTTTCTTTGAAAAGGGATTTTGCTGCTTGTTATGACATTGAAAGCAATGTGTTTAATAACAGACCAGGTTCCCCATATATATTGTAATGATCTTCCAAATGTGGTGGGTCCCTACTAGTTTGATGGTTGAAAATTTGCAATGGAGTCAATACATACATTCGGAGGATTTTAAAAGGATGGTTAGGATTAGAGCACATTGATGGCGGAGGAATGGGTCAAGTGATAATTTTGAGATTTGGAATAATGAAGATTCATTGATCATAACTTGGATGTGGCAATTCCATTCATGAGATAAGTCAAAATTATATGTTTTATTCCTCTATTAAAGAAATTTAGGGTACCTAACTAGCACATTTTCTTTGGAAAAGGATTTTGTTGCTTGTTATGACATTCAAAAAGGCAGGGTGTTTAATAACAAACAGAGTTCTCTCTATATTGGAATATAACGAATTTTTGAATGGGTTGTGGATCAAACTAGATCAGTACCAAAATTTGAAGATGTCTAAAACAGATGTAGCATGTGTTGAGATCATTGAAAGAGGAAGAATCTTTAAATTTCTAACATGCTCTGAACCATGAATATAGAGAAAAATTGACTCCACTATCAAAGTGTTCTTTATTGTAGAGACTAGGAGTGTTGTCATACTTAAAGGAGAAACCTCCAACACAAGCTTTGCCATGACAACAAGAAAAGGGATCGTCAAGGGATCAAACATTGGAGGGAAGTCGACTGCAAACAGACAACCATGGAGAATATTGCTCAATTGTAAAAGATCTAGGCATACTAAGGAAACGTGATTCAGACTACATGAGAGAGACAAAATATTCGAGTGCATAGGAGGCAACAAAGGAACCTCACAAAAATGGGCAGACAGTACTACTTCAAAACACAAACAAATCAACCCAATGCTCCAACTCAACCAGATCTTGGTATGACAACCTACAAGGAGGAAGTTGATCATCTGAGAACAATAATTCAATCAATGGGTAAATCCTCAGTTCAAGGACCCAAACAAAATCAGGGAAGTCAACAAGCAACAACAAAAATATGGGCAAATTCCCAAATATAGATTCATCATGGACATTCCTTGCTTGTATACCAAGGGTCTATTGAGTAATTCGATAGTGACATTTGTCAACTGTCAAAGCACCACCATGCATCTTATCCAAGTAGCAATAAAAAGGGTAATTTCCCTTTTGATTTAATTCACTAGGATGTTTGAGGACCTGTTTTAGAATCTATTTTTGTGACAAAAAGGATTCTTAGTTTTGTTCGCAATTATATCCATGTCAAACAGACATATTATGAAAAGTAAGTCTTTTAAATGATGGAACCAACACAACTGGAGTAGAACCAATTGATAGTAAAGAAGCGAATTCTCTGGGAAAAAATATTAAACAAGGCAAAACCACTATGACTCTGGAGCAAGAAAAGTTGTTTGACTCAAAGGTGAGAAGCCTTAAGGGTACCAGTGAGGAGATAAATGTTTACTAAGAATTTACCCATTGCGTTGAGAAAGGGAAAAATTGTGTATTAAATATCCTATTTCCCAATATATTTGCGCTGACAAGCTCTCTAATAAACAATTTTCTTTTTTATTTTTGAATATATACCATGATGATTCTGTAGTTTATTTATATCATTTTATTTGTTATTCAACAATCCCAAAGTTTCTGTTATTTTCATATCTTCCATGACACTAAAATTAAACTAGGTTCTGGTAGATCAAATGAAATTGTAAATATTTAATAAGCCCCCATAAACAAATCAATTAACATTACATTTTGACAATTATCTAGTCCTACACAAATTCTACAAAGAGCCATCAGCCAAGAATAATTACAGTCATTAGTGGTAACCAGCTAAAATGCGCACCAAGGAAAATAAGGCATAAAAAAGCCTGCATGCCACTATAAAAATTGGAAAAA
>Ga0209489_103887_pt1 | contig 28448 bp, 12 predicted proteins | sample SiratrowhiteBW_FD_187527 | JGI IMG/M metagenome (GOLD analysis project Ga0209489, IMG submission 187527) | Root nodule microbial communities of legume samples collected from California, USA - Siratro white BW (SPAdes) (version 2) | ecosystem: Host-associated > Plants > Roots > Nodule | place... | reverse complement strand
TGTCTCCCTTCCTTTTTTATTATTATTTTTTTTTATTTTTTTTTTATTTTTTTTTTTTATATTTTTTTTTTTTTTTTTTTTTTTTTTTTTTTTTTTTTTTATTTAAATTTTTTTTTTTTTTTTTTTACAAAAATGTTTATTCTGTTTTATTATTCCCTTATTTTCATTCTCGGATAAAATATAAAAAATCTTTGGTTTAAGTTCACATTTTAGGAAAACAAAACAAAATAATAAAAATATAATTATCTTTTTTTTTATGATTACTTTCATCTCTTTTTTAGGTTTTACCTTCTTTATAAAAAAAATCAAAAATGTAAATATAGTTCTTTATCATATTCTTTCCTTAAAAAATAATAAAAAGAAAAAGAAAATTGAAAGTGAAGCCCTCTTCTTTCCCATTTTTCCCAAAATCAGTACTCACTGTTCCATCACCTTCACCCCCGTAAACTTCCAAACTTTTTGATCATCCCGTACTCGATGTATCCCTCCACATCCAAAATAACAGTTTGAGAAAGTTGGTCTCCCCTGGAAGCCCCTACAAATACCACCGAGTCAACCCTTCAACGGTATGTGGCTCATCTCCTCTTGTTAAGGGAAAAGGAAGAGAGAAGATAAATGGGGGAGGAAGATTTTTTAGCGTGGTTTCCTTCATTTCATCGAACTCACTCTTGCTCTCTAAACTCTATTGAAAAAAACATTGCCTCTGGTTCTTGCTCCTCTTTACAAGGAGTACCCTTTTTTCTTTCTTCCCACTCACAGATACAACTTGATCCACCCTCCACTCTCGTATCCTTCAACTGTTGAAAGGAAAACATAACAGCAAGGAGAAGACCAGAAGATAAATTACACAAAAAAGAACAGAAAGAGAAGAAAATACATCTTATAAAGGTTAGTTATTCGTTCATTTCCATCGCTTCATTTTCATTGTACATCATGACGAACATACACATTGCGTTCAACGTAATATCACCTTGCCTTACATTATACATTTATCACCGTTAAACGAAACACCAAATGAAAGGAAACCATGAGCACACACATCATCACAATGCGTCTTTTCAAACGAAAATGAGGAGAAAAACCAAAATATCTTCATTGCCTTACGAATCATGCACCTTCATTGTGTCACTATGCAACCTCACTAAGCCACCGTCAGCCTCCCTTCTCCTCCCCCACAACAACCCATACCCTCCACCAAACCCAAAATATCATCCATTGCCCCATGAACCATGTACCTCCACCGTGCCACTATGTCTAGCCAAGCCACAAAGATCTCATGCATCTCCACCGTGCTACTATGCCTAACTAAGCCACCCAAAACCCCACTGCACCTTCACTAGCCACACCTAGCCATACACCCACACCACGTCTCAACCAAAACCAAACTCACCATCAAACCGTTAACCAACTTCAGCCCCTTTTCTCTTCCAAAACAACTTTTCTCATTTACGCAAAACCTATAGAGGGACTATCACTGCACCCCACAAGCTACGTACCCTCTATGCACCTCCACAAGCCATATCACCACCCCACCCTCTCTCTCACGCCATTTCTTTTTTCTCTTGGCCACGAACTAAACCACTCTCAGTACATCCCACAAGCTATGCCCCCTCCAAGAACCTCTACCATGCCTCCCACACAACCCAAAATAGCATCCGAAACCACCGCCACACACCTACACCATGCACCTCCACCCCTGCTATATAACCTCAACTGTCGCGGTCCTCTCCGCATTGCTCCTCGTTGCCATAGCACGATGGTCACCGGCGCGCCTCTCCATCACCGCAACACCGTCAGTTTTCACTTGGATCATAGGCTCTTTTGCTATAGCCATGCCACGAGACAGCCCCCACCTCCCATAAAGTGATTATTGCTTTCTCTTCGCAAGGCTGCACCTTGCCCCTTTTGCTAAAATTGTAAACCCTAATTGCTTTTTTGTGAAAGAGTATGGGCTGCATGAATTAAATCCCTCCTCTGAGTGAGTTTGGACACACGGAGTAAGAACCCTTGTGGTGGGCCACATTGGGACTTAGCCCACTATAAAAAAAAGGAAAATGTTACTTTGACACTGCATTTTCTCTTACCTCTGTTTGACACTCCGACGTGGCATGTCCTGTCCCGCGTGGCAATGAAAGAGAAAACGCAGTTGTTTTTGGCTTATATGGTTTACCTTTGTCTTTTTGTAAGGGTGATTTTTGTCATTTGCCTTCTGAAAATGTATTGATAGGGAAAGCAAAACACACACATGTGTCTCAGGGGTGGAATGTCTAAGTGGTTAGCTCAGTTCAAATAAGTGATTCGCTGTGTGTAATTTTGGAACACACACATGTGTCTCAGGGGTGGTAGGTTTAAGTGGTTAGCTCAGTTCACCTAAGTGGTTCACTGTGTGTAGTTTTGGAACACACACATGTGCCTCAGGAGTGGAAGGTCTAAGTGGTTAGCTCAGTTCAAATAAGTGGTTCGTTGTGTGTAGTTTTGGAACACACACGTGTCTGAGGGGTGAAAACACTAAGTGGTTAGCTCAGTTCAAATAAGTGGTTCGCTGTGTATAATTTTGAAACACACACATGTGTCTCAGGGGTGGAATGTCTAAGTGGTTAACTCAGTTCAAATAAGTGGTTTGCTGTGTGTAGTTTTGGAACACACACGTATCTCGGATGGAATGTCTAAGTGGTTAGCTCAGTTCAAATAAGTGGTTCGTTGTGTGTAGTTTTGGAACACACACGTGTCTGAGGGATGAAAACACTAAGTGGTTAGCTCAGTTCAAATAAGTGGTTCGTTGTGTGTAGTTTTAGAACACACACGTGTCTCAGGGGTGAAAACACTAAGTGGTTAGCTCAGTTCAAATAAGTGGTTCGCTGTTTGTAATTTTGGAACACACACATGTGTCTCAGGGGTGGAATGTCAAAAACAACTGCGTTTTCTCTTTCATTGTCATGCGGGACAACACATGCCACGTCGAAGTGTCAAATGGAAGTAAGAGAAAATGCAGTGTTAAAGTATCATTTTTCATAAAATAAAATAAAAAGGGCATGGCATGGCTATATGGTGCCACATGAGGGTGAATGGAGTAAGGGCTGCCTTATGCTCTTAATAAGCACCTAATAGCTTTCTAATCATAAGAATTGGAATAAAAGAAGCCACGGTTGAAAAGGTGTCACGTGTAACATGTGCTACATCCATTTTTAACATTTTTTTCTTCTATGGTCTTTTTCTTTCTTTTCTTTCACAAGAATAAAGATATTGTTATTTTATTCAATTAAATTGTTCTTTAAAAAAAAGTTTCTAAAAAATCTAAAAAATATAATATAATAAAAAAAATAAAAAATTAAGGTTTTCAAAATAAAAATATAAAAAATTAAAAAATAAAATATATATAAATTTTTTCCTTGTATCTTTCACAAATAAATTTTGATTAAATATCAAGTGACCGCACACGTCAAGCGGTATTTAAGTCAAAAAATATTATTTGGTTTAGATAATCAAATGGCCATACACGTCAAGCGATATCCAACATGAAGTTTACCTTTAAAATTCACGAAAATATTTGATTCGTAGGAGTATTGAGCATGGTCGTTCGCACCTAATGTACTCCTACCATTTTCAAAATCAAATTTCTACTTTCCAAATATAAAATTTTAAATAATATAATATTTTCAAAAAGTACAAAAATATCAATTTTCAAAAAGAATTTTTTAAAAAAATAAAAATATAAAATTTTCAAAATTAAAAATATCAAAACACCAACAAACATTTTCAACAAAGAACTACGTAACCCTGATTTTTCATCCGAGATGGAAATATGTAGGAGTAAGGTTAAACCCTTCATGGGCCCCTAAAAAATAAACAAATATTGTTTTATCTGCATTTTGTCTCTTTTTGGAAAATAAACATTTTGAAAATCACACTCATTTTACTTATTTAATTAAAGGTACCGTCTTAGGACGGGCGTTGTAGGGTGCTAACACCTTCCCCACACGTAATCGACTCCCGGACTTTAAATCCGATTTTTCACAGACTTTCCTTATCCGTTTTTCGATTTTTCCATAGTTTTCTATAATAAACTATGATGGTGACTCCTTTTTCTAAAATTTTCAAAAATCTAAATTGTTTTTATTATTCTTTTCGGATCGTCGTCCCCGTCGTGATCCCGGTTGTGACAGAAGGATATAAAAATAATCTTAATAATCATAAATAATAAAAGAAAATTATGATGTTACCCACGAATCAATATTAGTGGATAATATAAACTTATACTCATGGAACAAATTCTGTGGAAACACGAAATTGAATTACACATGGGTAAAAGTTTGTAGGAAATTTACATACGACCTCATTACCTACGAATTTTGACCCATCGATAATCCGTGGGTAATGTCTGATTACCCACTAATTTTGGTCATTACCTACGGATTTTGGCTGTTGGTAAATCTAGTTTTTTTTTGTAGTGATATTTTATGTTTGGAAATGTTTTATGACAAACGATCAAATAATCATACACTTAAGGAAACAAGTGCATATGAACATTTATGTTTTATTGTGAATAATTATTATATATGCAAATTTTATTTCAATTGTTTCTATACTAAAAAGTTAAAGATTAATATCATATTTTTCTATATCACACTTCAACACTAAACACAAATGAAGATTTTCATTGAAAATCATGTGAAGATCGAGCAAAGATTGAGTCTTAACCAAAAGAATAGTTGCAATGGTCATATGACAAGTCTATATAAAATACTCAAGATGCATATGAAAAACATAACTACATTCTACAATTCTCTTAATCTTCTAGTGATCGTATAGTGTTCTTATTTGTTGGGTGTAAGCTTTTGTAATTCTTCACTTTGTAAGTAAACTCGGTGAACTTAAATTGTGCTCTCTTTGAGAATGTTCTCTTATTTTGAGAGGTCTTAATCTTAAGGGAGGGTTATGATCGTCTAATTTAGAGTGATTTGTGTACTCGTGATAACCAAGAATGGTTGTGTACTTGTTGTTACCAAGAGTGGTTAGTCTACTCAATTGCTTGTTTAATAAACTCGTAAGCAGTTTGCTTATGTTGTTTGTTCTGCTTATTTGCTAAATGATCTAGTCTAATTGTTTACAAGAAAAGTCCAGACTTTATTCAACTCCCTTCTAGAACCAATTGTTCCAACAATATTCCTTCTCAAAAGATTTGGAAAAATTAAGTAATGTAAGAATATGTGTAAAGGTCAATTTACCTTTCAATATAGTTAATGTGTGTTTTGTTTCTCACCTACCCACATTTTTTTAACAACTTCATTAAGAGGTGCAGTTAAACTATTAAAATTCTTGACAAACCTCCTATAGAAACTAGTTAAGTCATGCAAATTTCTTACACCACTCATTTTTAGGGGTTGGTGTAAAATCCTAGGAATTTGAGACATTAAAAGTTCATAAAAAAATTTCAATTTTCAATTTTGCTTTAAAATTATTATACCGTCTTATCCAAGTGAATTTGATATGTGTCGTCTGACCTCATATCGCTACTTTAGCAATCTTCAAATTATTCGAGTAATTTAATCAAACGATTCCATTTGTCATAAGTGAAAAAATAAGCTTTGAAAGATAAAAATTTGAACCGCATTAAATGTTAAAGATAAACTTAACGTATAATTGGTGTCACTTCAATATATTTCTATAGCTAAAAACTTCCTTTGTACTTCAATAATATCTAAACTTTAAAATAAACCATATTAAGAGATGGAGTCACCACCATAGTTTATTATGGAAAACCAAGAAAAGAACGGACTAGAGATAAGTTCGAGAGTCGGTTAGGCATGTGGAAGGTATTAACACCCCACAGCTGTCCTAAAACAGTACTTTAATCGAATGAGCAAAATCAAATGTGGTTTATAAAATATTTATTTTTTCCAAAAATATAAATAAAATAAAAATAAGAACAAAATAATAATTTTTAAAATAAAGAATCTGATAAAGATTGACTTTGCTCTCTATCTCAGTGTTCAAGTAGTTTTAGAAAAAAGTTTGATTGTTTTGAATATTTTGATATTTTTGTATTTTTTTCATTTTATATTTTTTATTATTTTTTTTGAAAATTAAACTTCGTTTGGGTTATCATTAGATGCTATGCCCTTGAATTTTTTTGAATTAAATCCTTATATGATATAAATGATCATTTAGGAATTTAATTAAAAATTTATTTTAAAAGAAAATCTCACATGACGCGTAAACTCATTTGGAGATTTAATTAAAATTTATTTTTAAATAAAATACAGAAAAATTGTATTTAATTATATTTATTTATTATTCTCTCTTTTTTAATATTTGGGTGATGGAAAGAAAAAATATAGTGGTGCAAAAGAATAAAAATATGGTGTACCTAGTGATTTGGGCTTTCATGGGAATGAGGCCCAAACATCACATACTCTAACCCTTTCTTCGCTTCAGACCATTTCATAAACTCCAATTTAGAGACGTGAACAGCCTCCCCACGGTGGAGCCCGCCAGAAGCAACCTCTCTGCGGTGGTGTGGACAACAAACTTGACGTTGGATGGACGAGCGAATCTACAGGGGTGTGTCTTCTGTCAGAGCTGTCGAAGGTGTGGAGGTTCCGTGGCTGGGCGACTTTCCTTGATGGTGGCGCGATCGGCGTTGGCGTTTGGTGTTGGAGTGTCGACTCCTAGGCAGTGACGGCGACTACCCCAAGGGGTGGTGGCGTGATGCAGTGAGCTTTTGATTGAAGAAACTGCATGGAAGCCCCAACGTTTTCTTCCATAAGCTTAGCTACCTGTCTTTCTGTACCACCATTTGAGCACTTGTCCCAAGCTGGTCAGTTCTTGCACCTTCACCACCTTCTTCCTCAACTGAGGATAATGGTATGTCAGTTACCAGTGGTGCTACTGCACCCGCTCCACCCAATCTACTCATGCTCAAAACCTTCACTTGAAGCGTTAAGAACCATTTCCATGAAGTTTGTAATGCTCCTTAAAAACCTCTCAGCCCGAACTTTAATATCCGCGTCACCAAAAGCAATATATGCCACCAAAAAAAAACCTTCTACTTTGCATACGGACACAAACTTTCCGTGATGGTGCAGCAGCTGCCTCAATGCCTTAGAGCGGTAGTTCTCAATAACGAAAACTATATATTGTGGCGAGGCTAAAGATGACCCGATTGACAATCTTTTTAGGAGATATCTAGCCTTATGAATTCCTCTCTTATTGGTTCCATGATCCGATTTCTCTGTGGGAGGAACCAGCGTAGAGGAACTTGTCGTCGAGGGTGAGGGAGGAGGTGTAGGAAGAGGTGTGGGGTTTGAGAGTGGCGAGGCACGTGTGAGAGGTGGTGGAAGAAGTATTGAAGAGGTGTGAGGGTAACGAGATGGTGTTGACGGCGAGGTTGGATCGGCGTTGCGTGGTGGCGGCGCCGCTCCTCAAAGCACCACAACGACGAGGAAGAAAATGGTGCCATGGATGATGCGGCGGCACGAACGGAGCTTTGATGGATGATGCAGCGGCGGCTCCACGGTGGCGGAGGAGAAGCGAGGATAAACGGCGATTCATGGTGGCTCGCAAAGGTGAGCTCGTGACCATCGTGGATGGCGATTGCAATGTTGGTGGTCTCCCTTTGGTGTGTTTGGGTTAAAACAGCGGAGAAATACTGTGTTCGAAGGTGGCAAGAAACTGCACATGGTGAAGGTGAGGCGCAAGAAAGGTTGTGAACAAAACAATTGGAGTTTACGGTGGTAGTAGTTGAAGAAAACCACACTCGCGGTAATTGTCAGAAGAGGAAATCGCCAGCAATCACTTTTATCACTTTTATTTTGATCGGCAGAATTTACCCATTTTAATAAATAAATTTTTTTCTATCTATTTTGAGAATTAAAATTGAGAAGTACACGTGAGGAAGAAAAGCCAATAATAGAACAAGAGTTTTGTTTAAGTTGGAGACAGTGGTGGATGCGGCAACGGCAACTCGATCAGCGTTTGATGTTAATTTGGAGGATGAAGCAGTGGCGATGGCTCGCCGGAATTGGTGACAATGCAGACATAGTTCCTGGGCTAAGTTTAAGGATTTGACAAAGGTATAAATTTCTGGATGCATGTGCAGTTTCTGTAAAAGGTTTTGACTTTTGCGGGCAACACTGATAAGTGTGCTAGTTGTGCTCATGGGGAAAGGATTGTAGGATTATGAGTTTTTTTTTTTTCTTTTTTTTCCGATATTCGGCTCATGTATGATTCATGGTTATAATGAATAAAGGGCTTAAAATGATTTAACTATACGACAAACACAGTATACACAATGCAATTAAAAACACAGTAAACACAGTAAACTCTTTATTTAATCAAAACCACGAACACAAATGATGCAGAACATCAACAAACGTAAATAGCGAACAATCATTTACACAGAACAAAAGTTCAAACAAAATGCGTACCTTATTATGAGTGATCCTCGACCAGAGGACCTCGGCAAGGAATTTCATTGCATGGTTGGTTTCACAAATCTCAAAAGACATTGATTCATTGAATATAACAATTCAAACAACACAATCATGTATCCAATCACAATTATAACTTAAATAAATAACAAACAACACCAAATTTCACAGCATGGCTCGACAGAGACGAATACAGAATTTCACAATATGCACAAACCAGCAAAGAAGACCATGAACAGTAAAATTATCCTATGAAATGAGCAGTTCATCAATACATGCTTTCAAACTGTGAATATATATCAAAACTTATTTGTTGTAGCGAATAATCCACTTAAATGCGTTCTTCAATAGAGTCCTCTTCTTCCGATGAGTTCTTTCTTTTCCGGCGAGCACTCTTTCTCTGACAGGCCTTCACAATTCTCTCAAAAAAAACACCGCTCTGAAAAACTCAAACAACCAAATATCTAGCCAACCTTTAACTGTGGAAGAGCATTCTATTTTATAGTCAATGAAGATGCAGGTTGTTTTCAGTTCGGGTCCAACAAGAAGAGCAACCGAACACATACGGTTTCAACCAACCACCAACGTCTTTTGCCCATAATAATGAACAGTGACGCTCGTCATTCATAATCTGACACGTGGTACTTTGACTTTCAAACTTCCCATTCTATTTCTCTTTCTCTTCTCTCTCCCGTTATCTTACAAATCTTCTTCATATTCTCTCTTTTTCTTTTTTCTTTTCTTTATTTTAATTTTTTTTATGTACTTTTTTTACTTTCTTTTACTACTGTTACATTCTTTGTTCCATTTTTCTTTTTTATTTTATTTCATTATTTATTTTTTATTTCTTTCTTTTTATTTTTCTTTTTCTCTTCTCATCTCTATTTTTATATAATCTTTTGTTTTTTGTTTTTACTATTTTTATTTATTTTTTTCTTTTTTAAAAAAAAAATCGAATCATGAGTATTTTTATTGCGACAAATTACTCAATTCTAATCTTATATAACAAGCACTTAGGTTAAAAAATTTAGAATTAAATCAACATATCCAGATTATATTACACATATGAGTAGACGATAAGAAATTTAAAAATCAACATCTAATTAATGTTTAAGAAATTTATAATTAAATCAAAATATCCAGATTATATTATTCATATCATTCGATAGAGTAGACGATAAGAAATTCAAAAATCAACATCTAATTAAAAAATCGTCTAAATACAAATGATATAGGTAGTAGGCATCCTCAATATATAAACGGACGGTCATTACCTCAAGCATATACCTTAGAAATGTATGAGGATTTAATAGTCTATCGTACATTAATAAGAAAAAATATAATTATCTAGGAAACAATGATAGTCTCCAACTTTATAGAATTAAACGATATATTTCTAAGTAATAGACGAAAACATAAGTACAAATTCTTGAAAGTTAGAAATTATTTTCTATTGTTGTAAGTATTATTTTCTTTTCGCTGTGATTGAAAATCATAATAATAATAATAATATCATATTCTATGAATGTAAATAAGTTTCTTCTGATCTAGTAGACCGAACCTTCTTCTATTCTCTTTGACTGCAAGTTTACTTCATTTATTATATTAGTAATTTTTTTTAATATTTCTTGTGAATTAATTTAATATATATTAAAAAGGAGACATTAGAATTGGTAAATGACTTTCACCTTTTCATAATCAACTTACACTCATTATAAGCTAACAATAAACCCATAAAATCTACATAGTTTAAACATAATATCCATATTTTTTTTATATTAATATACAAATTCTCACACCTAATGGCTCTTCAACACACTTCAAATGCACACGATAATCATCATAGAATTTATTATAAATCATAATATCATTAAAATAAATCAGCAAACTTTCATAGAAAATCTTGTAACACATGATCCATGTAATCCTAAAAATTAATACATTAACAAAATGTACTTTTTTTAGCATAACAAGAATAAGTTGATCTTCCTTAATATTAATATATTATATATTTTGTTTGGATATATCGTAAGGAAAGAGAAGTGTTTACGTAATCCCTTTTTCACAATATCAAAAAGAAATGGAGAGTTCAAAATGAAATGTCAAAGATAAAAATGGATGACATAAGAATAAGAATAACACAACTATACAAAAAAAAAAATTCAAATTTGTGTGAGAATCTTTACATTCAAGAGACACAAAATGACGTAAAAAAGAATTAAAATTAAAGAAAAAAAAGTAAGCAGTATTTCTTTGACATCTAAATAATTAAAAAACAAGCATTTTCGTTCTTTTTAATAATTTTCTTTCTCAATTTATTTTTGCACTTTGACATCTAAATTTTTTAAAAAATTCCCCTAAATATTTTACTTTTGTTTACTTTTTAGTTCTTTTATTTTACTTATATGTTTCCGTACTTTAATATTAATATTTATTAAAAAAAATACTCAAACTCACTTTAACCAAGATTTTATGAATCAAGCACTTGAATATGAGCTGATTAAGATTTTAGTTTAACAAACAACCAACAATCTAGAAAAAGAAAATAATGTACGAAAACTTGATTAAAACGTAGTCTAAATAAAAATTAGAAACAAACACAGGCTGGTTGGATAAGAAATAGATCTCAAATTCAACGTCAAAATTAAAAACCAAAACAAAAGAGAAAAGCTTATTGGGGATCAAAGAAATGGAAAGAACAATGTCACAATCCTAAAAAATTGATAAGTTGATAATAATTTGACACTCAAAATAGGAAGTCTTTAAAAAGAAACAACCAAGAGAAATCAATCCTTACAATTGGCTTAAACTAATTTTTTTTTATTCATGTCTAGTACAACCCTAAAAAATTTCTTTTTATTTATAAACTAGGTTTCCCACAATGAATTCACTTAGAATTAAATATTCACTACAGTAAAATCCCACATTCATAAACTATCTTTCATTACATATTATCTTCATAAATAATAAATTATATTTTTTTCATGGTCCTCTTAATCTTCAAATCACTATTTTTCAGAGATTGTGTTACGATTATTTGATGTAATCTAGTGAATTTACTTATTGATATTGGTTGGGATAAGGTGATTTAGGTACTTGAATCTTTGTAAGCAAGATAGATAGTTGGTGAAGGATACCAAGTTGTAAATTGTTTTCTTTAGGTGTTAGTTATACCCATTATACTAATATACATTTATCTTTACTTATAAAAAAAATAGTAAGTTATACTAAAATTTCTTGAAATGGTATCATATTACACTCACATTTATTGCTTTCTTTTCATCTTTATAATGATCTTTTTATGTTATGTTTGGTTTTGGGAGAGTGGATTTTAGAGGGAGTAGATTTGTGTAAATTTGAGATTAAAGTGTGTGAAAAGTTAGGTTGTTTGAATTAAGAGAAAGATGAAAAGATTTAAATAAAAAGTTTGTAAGTGATGTGATAAAAGTGATAGATATTTTAATTTTTTTAATTAATAAAATTGTAAAATTTTATTTTTATAATTATCTTATTTTTATTATTATTTTATAAATTTATTATTAATATTTTTATTTTTTTATTTTTGTTAATATTTTTTATTACTCTTTTATAATTTTCTTAAATTTATTATTATTTTAATAATAATATTTGATATTACTAAGAATTATTATCATATTATATAATATAATATAATTATATTTATTTTATTATAATATAATATAAATATTAATAAGTCAATAATAAAATTAATTATTTAAAAAAATGAAAACACTATCTTTTCCCGCAAATCTCTCTTACTTTACGAGAAAAATGAACAGTAAACTTTTTTTGCATGTTTCTATTTTTTATTATTATTTTATTTCTCAAATTCATCACTTTTTCGTAAAATATTCATAGTGACAAATTCGTCTCATGTAAATAGATTCTATGGAGTTGTTTGGTTAAACCAATTTGGATGAATTTATTATACAAGAGGATGGATTTAGGTGGATGAAATCTGTTTAATTGACCTAATTTGAGAGGATAGATGAAATCTGTTTGTTTGACCTAATTTGAAAAGATGGATTAAAGAAGATTTGCAAGATGGGATCTTGGTTCATGTGAAAAAATCTAAATGGATGAAATTGAAAATTATGAAATAGTCCTTGTAAATGAGGTAAAAATTACAAAATATCCTTATAAATGGACAATGACCTTTGGAAATTACAAAATCTTCCTTTAAGTGGGTTTAAGGTTTGTCATGTGCACTGCACCATGCTGATATTAAATATTATTTATTAATATTCTTTATTTTCAAATTTAAATATACCTTTAATTTGTTTTAGTCAATTTAAATAGACTGTTTATATAACTTATTAATATTTTTATAAAAATAAAATAAGAATTCAAAAAATTTGTATTTAATCTCTTAAAAATATAGTAAAAAAACATTTAACTTTTTAAGTAAAAGAATTAATAAAAAGATAAATTTAGAAAAGATTTACAATTATTATTAATATGTACCGGTATCCAATAAATACAAATTACAAACTATTTTTGTTTAGAATAATAATTTTAAAAGTTCAATTTAAGTAAAATGTAAAAATGAATAATAATTTTAAAAGTTTCAATTTAATTAAAATGTAAAAATAATTTATACTTACAAAACAGTAAATTTCAATAAAAAAATAGTTTAGATTGCAGGAATTTTTTTTAAGGATTTCAGTTAATTATGATTTAGACTAAATTGTATATTTTAATAGAATAATAAATTTGTAATTTTATTGCATTATTTAGGATTTATTTTTAATTTAAATAATTTAGAAGATATGTTTTTTTTTTTTGAGTTGTCTGAAATATTAATTTTTAATTAATATGTATGCTTATAATTTGAATTTTATAATAATTTCATTTATTTAGGATTTATGTTTATTTTTGAATAATTTAGGAGATATATTTTTGTGAGAGTTGTGTGAAATTATAATTTTTAATTGTTATGCATGTTTATAATTTAAATTTTGTAATAATTTATTTATTTAGTATTTATTATTTATTTAGTATTTATAATTTGAGGTAAATTAAAGTTTTTATTAAAAATTAAGTTATAGGGTGTTATGTGGAAAAGGAATTTCTTACATGGATAAAGAAAGAAATTCATTATCTGGACACTTTCACAACAGAGACACATGGGTGACATTCTTAATATAGATAAACTTATTAATGGTGTTGTGGACATAAATATAAGCTGATTCAATTTCTATATTTTTTATATTAAAATCAATTTAATCCAATTCATTTTAATTTTTTATCTACTTATTTCACAAGGGTTAATCAGTAATTTTATAAATATATCAATTAATAAAATAAAAACAAATCTATAACATCTATCAAATCATTCTCAAACTTTCATAATCATTCCTTTCAAATTCCTTCAAATCTTATCATCTATCCATTAATCTAAACAATCCTTTCATCCACACATAATCCACTCAAATCTTCCTTTAAATGGATTCCCTCAAATTCACTCCTCCAACCAAACAAAACCTAAATAGGTATATAGAATGAGATGCAGGTATAATATTTTTAAAACTTAAAAGTTCATAGGTGTAATATTTATAAAACAAGTGTAATATTTATAAAACAAATAAGACATTTGTTTAAAAAAAAAACTAAATTTATATGTAATTTGAGAAAACTTCATAAGTGTAAACAATTTAATAAAAATATTGTGCCTTACACTCATGTTAGATAAAATTGTATAGTCATCTAACCGGGATCATAATGGTACAATTTGTCAATAAAAATAATTGAAAAAGTAAAAAATGAACATAATCGGTTACTTTATTAGAATAAAACTGTGTTAGAATGTGCAAAATGAAGAACATAAACAACAAGAAATTGAACAAACGAAAAAACAGGAATACCAATTAGAAGGAACTGAAATAAGTCTATAAATTGTCTAAAAAATTAGACAATAAAAAATAAAACTAGGTTATTTTAATTTGTGATGAATGGATAAACGAAAAAAAAAAGATAGTTTACTAATTTTAGAAGAAGAAAATTTTCACACTAGTTTGGATAATTTTGAGTAAGTGAAAGAGAGAAGTTGGAAGAAAAAAAAATGGAAAGAGAAATGATAAATGTGTGAATACATGATAAATAGTGATGATAAACAAAGAAAGATGTAGAAGGAAAATAAGATAAAAATGAGATGAAAGAGCAAACGAAATGTAAGAATTTAATTACTCCTAATTTTACTAACAGAAAAGCCTCTTTTTTTGGTGGGTAAGGACAGGGCAAAAGGCCAAACAAACATAAACAATGATACTGGAGTCTAAATTCAGTCCCTACTTAGTAAATTGTATGAGTTGAGTGATGAAGATATCCATATACAGAGATCGTGTTAACGGTTATTCAAACAACTACAGAGGTCATTAAACATCCTCTACCATAATTCTCATACCTTCAAACTTACAAGCAGTAAAAGATGGCCGAGTTACATATATGTGGGTTACTATACCCTACTTTCATCTCTTGTTATATACACAAAATGCTTGTACAAGCTAACCTTGAATTGGAATTAACAATTCCAGTGAATAATTGTTACCCTTAGGTTTATCTACCTAACTAGAGAGAACTTCACTTGGTACATTTGCAAAACCAGGTTTAGAAACTTTGTTGGGGAACCATAGACCAAGTTATATTCTTGTCTTTGGCACCGCATCTCTTGACAGCAACAAGATCAAGAGACGAAATCAAAGATGTCTCTAAACTAGTATATAGTATATAGCATCTTTGTTGAAGCCACAACCTCCCAAAATCAAATATCGGACTCTTCATTTTCTGCTCTTACAACAAAACTGGGAAATGCCAATGTAATATCCCTGCAACATGGGAAGGAGATATACATGAAATAGAAGTTGTCTGAAATTCCAGTTACTTAAAAAATAAGGTTTATGGGTAACGAATATACTGACTTCAGATATGGAAGAGTCATATTCTTTATCAAGGATGGATGTTTGGACACAAATGCCTTCCATTCATCTTGATCGATCTTTCCATCACCATTTATATCAGCATCACTAAAAGTCTGTGGGTAAGAAGGTATACAACAAAGTGAGGAATGCCAAGTTCAAAGGGAGTTCATCTTAGAACTTAGAAGTAACAAAAATAAGGTAAAACTTTCTGATTTAAGAACCTTATCCACAATGCTTTCAATCATATCATCTGAAAGCTCAAGATCTGACTCGTGCAGAAGAGCCAATACCATCTCCTTCAGCTGCATAGGTAAGCCATCTAAACTTATACTGAGCGAGCATAAATCTATGTATCTATGAATATGGATAAAGCTAAAGAAACATAAATTAATAACCAAAAAAAAATTTCAAGTTGTGATTTCAACAGGGAAAGAAAACCATACCTCGACTCTTTCAATAAACCCTGTCTGCCTCAGATCATACAACCTAAAAGCAACTGCAAAATCATTATTCCCGATTTCAGGAAAGATAAGTATCTTGTGGGTGACTGAAAAGCTTTAATGCAACTGAACATAAATAAACAGTGCATGTACTTAATATAGCAAACTCCAACACTAGGGGGAAAGAAGAAAAAACGCATGAAATATTTATCTTGCTGGAAGGTCAATCTTACAGGTAATTTTGTCTTCTAAAGGTGCATTTGGGTGAAAAACACCCAATGATCGAACAAATTCCCCGAACTCGATGACCCCATTGCGCTTGAGATCAAACAAGTCAAAAATCTATGGAGAAACAAATTTGAGTATGCATCAGAATCAAACAGTGCAAGAGTGACAGTCAAGAAGTTCTATGACTATAAATGTAGAAAAAAATAATACATCAGATAAAAAGATTTCACTGAATAAAGTAAGCAACTTCGGATATTGTAAGTATAGGACATTGTCTCCATGAACTTTACGGTCAAATAAACTGTAGAACATGGATTAGATTTACAAACCCTATCTGCAAACAGATTTTTCTTGTTTTTATTCCTGAATAGTGCCAACTGGAATTCTTCCTGGAATGCAAGGTGATCAAGAAGTAAATTATCAAAGAGATTACATAGGTACCAACTTTAAGGACATCTCATCCAATCTGGAAAACTTAAATGCCTAACTCACCCTGTGAATAAGATCATCTTCAATAATTGAATTGCTCAACTTCTTGTAGAGTTCACGCAAGGCTTCTACTTCATTAACAGTAACTGACGAAAGGAAGAAATATTTTTTTTATCAGCTTTGAAACTTAATATTGAGCTCATAAAGAATGACGAATCACTTGTAAGGAGGTTTGAACAAATAGTTGTGTTAGAATCTTATAAACCTAAGATTTTAGGATTAAGTAGATTATTTCTATATCCACTGCTACTGTATTTATATCATTCTAACAGATTGTATAAAATATAAACACTCAGAAAGTTTGTGATTATAAAAAAAAATTCTTTTAAATATTTCTATTCCTTTTTTAAACAATTAATTTAGAATTTCCCTGTCCTTGAACATAAATCTGTACCTATCCTTTGCGGAAAACATAAAACATAAAACAGTAAAGAAACTATCCGTGGCAAAATGAGTACTGCTGTCGACGAATTGCAAGTTAACTGTATGTACGGTGAAGAATCAGATTTCAATACTTCAATGCCCCTATTGAAAGTTCTACAATATTGAACAACAAGGCCATATTTTTTCATACATGATCATTAGATTATGATTTGTCAAAATCAACTATCAGTAATTAGGAGAAGTAACTGAAAGAACTGCGTCAGTGAATTCGGAAAGTTTCAGATTTTGTGCTTATTCTGTATGGTATATTAAAGATTGGCAAGTCTCAGGCAAACTAAATCATAAATTGAGTAAATTTACAAATTGAAACCGGAGATGAAATGCCCCTAAGAGTATAAGATTAGTGGGTTGGTAAAAAAAGGACCTTGATGGTTCTCAGCAGAAACCAAAATCAAAATTTGAATAGCAAAGCAGCAAGGATTTACCAGTCAATGATGGATCATGATACTCACAAGGTGTCTGAGATGCAAGAACGGTGGGTTCCTCATAACCTGGTGTTCCGGTTCTCTTTGAAGTTGAACACCAGCAGCCCATTAAAGAGAACTGCAAAAATCTCTCCCAAATTCTTTGACAAACAATGGATTCATTCCAGGGAAGGGCCAAAGTTTTAATCACAGTTATGCTCAATTTGAATATCTGCAACATTAGTGCAACATTCATCTTCAGGTTCAAGACAATTCACTTGTGATTTGAAAATTGGACAAAAAACATACATAACATAATTGTCTCAATTTTTACAACCATCCAATGTAAATTAAAAATTCAGCCACAGATAAATTGCGTAAAGCTGACTACAACTTTAAAGCAAGAAACATAAATTATCTCGGTTTCGTTAATGATTCATGTTATTTCATCCCTCAAAGGTTCGTTAACTTGGTCAATTAAAGACCCTTATACTTCCAAGATTAGTGCAAGAACTAAATTGATGTTTATCCATTTGCCAGACTACTGACGAGATTTCACTTTCCAAGTTTTCAAAAATGTCACATCAGACAGAGGAAGAAAAAACTAGTCTCTCATTGTGTATTTTGGAAAAAGACATCAGATAAAACAACTATGATGACCCAAACGTGCTCTCAGATTCTATGGACAGATCAATTTTTTATACTTCTTTGTAATATTTCTTTTCAGATCTTTTAACGCATTTCTCTAGTCTCGAATATAAAAAAAGGAAAAAGATGAACACATACTAATTAAAAAAATTCTTACCTACTCTTTCTTTTAACTTGATATTAAGAATAACAATTTTCTTTTGCTGATATTCAATATCGGATAATAGTCAACTGTTATCAAGAGTAAAAAACCTGTAACGAAAACAACATCATAGCACACCCCCAACATGCATATTTTTAATACCCTCCCACACTGTCTTAATTTTACTTTGATAAATTTAATTGATGGCTCAAATTCGTTTTCCAAAAGGAAAAGGACATGAAAAAACAAAAGAGATAACAATCCATTTTCTCTTCGTAAAAAACGTATTTAAAAGCCATGAGAGGAGCTCCAAATCAATATCAAAATAATGAACGATGGGTGGGCATGGTTAATTGTTTGATTAAATGGAAATAAAAAAGCAATTCCTACATATAAAATGTGAGGTCGTAACCAAATATCAATGAGAGAACAGTAGCAGCTCGCTGAGTCATATTCATTCATCACACATATCTTGCTATATTTTTCCAATATCATTTTTTAACACTTGAAATAATGTTCAACTCCTAGTGACAGAGAAAAAAATGCACAATAAATCATATAAAATGATAAAAAAATAAGAAATTTTAATATAGTACTTTAAAAATAAAGTGCGTCAAAAGGCAAAAAATCGCAATACTGGAGGTTGTATTGTAGGTGACGAATCTGACGATCATATACTACAGTTCAAATTACTTGTGTATCTGTTAACAGAAAGGGGAAAAAAGAAGAATGGAATTGAATAAAATATTAAACTTTTATTGTTTAGTAAAAGAAAAGCAAAAGGTATCCCATCATCAAAAGAAAAGATACGAAAAAACTGCATACTTTTATTGTGTATTTATTTTTAGTCATCTGAATCATTTTGGTGCTTTGATTTTGTATCTTTTTTGTGTGTGTGTATTCCATTCATCTGGTACAGGTGGAGTGCAAAGGAAAAGTAGAAGAGTTGGAATCTGGTAAATAGTTAATAGAGAACTGAGATCAGGGAGCGGGAAAATAGTAGTGAAGGATGAATCAGAAAGGGTTAAATTACAAAAAGCTGGGTGTGTTATAGTTGAGAAAATTCGAAATGTAGATTTGTGCTATCTAAATACAAATCAATTGTAGCTGACGCCCTGGCAATGGAGAAAGGACAAGACAGATAGATGTAAAAAGAAGAACAGCGAAGCAGACATAATTTACGACAGACACAGAGGAATGAGTTAAGAAAGAGGGGAAAAGAGGGACAAACCTGTTACATATGTTGGAGTTGAATGCGGTGAAGATGGCGCAGGAGATGCAATGCAGTTGGGGCGTTGTGTATTTATTTATAATGAAGAAGGCAATAGATTAGAGCATAGAGTAGCATCATAAAAGGAGGCACAAATTTTTCAAGTTTTTCTTTTCCTTCTATTCCAGCTGGTGCTGGCCCCACATCGCTGATGTCAACCCATCTTACCAATTTGTACACGACTCAAACCTCTACGTAGACACAGGACCCTATACTCTATATATACTTATTTCGAAAACCAAAATTCATTTTACACCTATTTGATTCTCATAGATATGAAATTATAAAATACATCGCTTATGAAACCTATATCTATTTAAAATTTTCTACAATTGGAGATATATCTCTATTTTCTCATATATAATTAAAGCTAAAAAAAAGCTATTTAAAATATTTTAATTAATTAACCATTAAATACATTAATTGTCAATCAAAAGACATTTAAAACATTCTTAAAAAATTTTAATTATAAATTTAGATATTAATATTTGTTCTGTCTATTGGTTTGGTTGGTATCATATTATCTTTATCATCTTTTAAATTAAACATTTAATGCGTCTATTATATGATTTAGAATATTAGAAGGATTTTTATATCTTATTAAATCTACCAACTTAATATTTATATTATATATTCGTTCCTCGTCAAGTCAAAGCATATCTTTTAAATAATTATTAATTTTTCATGTCATATTATAAATAATTTTTTTCAATTAATCATATTTTGTCATATAATCTTCTTTAAACACAATAAAGTAACGAAATATTATAAGATATTGAAATTACTCAAATACATACTATATATCATTCAAAGACTATTTAAAAACAACATTAGAATAGAATGTTAGATTGGTATGTTTGAGTGAGGTATCATCACTTGAACCATATTATTTAGTAAGAAAGAGATTTGATACAATATTATTCTTACTCAGAGGAATAGTCATCACTTAATGAAACTTGTTGCTTAACAACTCTCACTCACTTTTAGAAAAGAAAGATAATTAATACAGACTTCTTTTTGGCTCAAATTATAAATCATTGTTTAAGTGACTATACACATTGCTTGAGTGATATTTGTATGTGTTGAGCAAGTGAAAAATCAAAATAAATCTTAATTTTTGTTACCTCTATATTGCTTCAACAATCAAACCATTACTTAGACATTATGTAAATATCATCGCCTAGAAAATAATTCTAAATGGATAAAACTCAACATTTTCTTGTTTTAAAGTATTGCCATATCAATTAAACTCCAAATTAAAAATTATATTGGTTCAATTGATTTAAACTCATGACATGATTTAAAGCATGAAAATCAAATAAAATTGTTGTTCATACCTTAAAATTATAAACTTAACAACAATCCAAAATTTACACATCAGCATCATAAAAAACATTCAGTGTAAGTCTAACATATTCACAATACACTAATAAAAATTTAATTCAAATAGTTCAACCATTTAATTTTCGAACACAACTCTATAGCTAAATAATTTTTTTAATAATAATAACACAATCAACATTTAATTTCAATTTATACCTAATCTATCTACTAACTTCTTCTCTACTCGTATAACATAAGTCAAAATCAATAATAACTTTTCTTACTATAAAATACCTTACTTTTCAAGAAATTTTCCAGTAATAAAGATAAGGGAGTTAATGATACTTATACTTTATTTGTTTCGATAGATAGATGATGAAGATAGAAAAACAGTTAAAACACAATAATTGAAAATAAAATAAAAACTAATTAAAATTAGAAAGCGGAAAAAAAAAGTTGAAACTTTATTTTCTTTTTCAGAGAAACATTTGCAGGGAAAATTACGGTAAATATAATAAAATATTTATCGTATAATAAACATATAAATTATATAATAAATATTTTATAATATTTACATATATAATTATTATATTAAATATATATTATATTTTGTTCTATTTATTATAAATTTATTAATATTTATATTTATATTCTAATAAAATAACTATAATTAACTATATAATATCATATAATAAAAATAAAAATACTTAAAATAATAATAAATTTTATATAATTATATAAAAATAAAAATAATAATAATAGTAAAATATTTTAAAAATAAAAAATATTAATAACAAATTTATAAATAATAATAAAAGTAAGATAATTATAATATTAATGTTAAAAGCTAAATATAATAATAAAATCATAAATAATAATTATAATAATAAAAGAATAATAAAGTAATAATAATACAATTAAAAATTATAATAATAATAGTAATAAATTTATAAAATAATAATAAAAGTAAGATAATTATAATATTAATGTTAAAAGCTAAATATAATAATAAAATCATAAATAATAATTATAATAATAAAGTAATAATAATACAATTAAAAAATTATAATAATAATAATAGTAATAAAATTATAAAATAATAATAGTAATATTATCAATAATCAATTAATCAGAATATTCACAAACTTTTATAAATTTCTATTTTATTTTTTATCATTTTTCTTAATTTAAATATACATAAATTTGCCTCAAATCCTCTCTTTTTCAAAATTTCAAATTCATCGTCAAATTCAAAGGTTTAAATTTCATTTAGTTTATTTATAGAAAATCCAACCTAACAGATAAACAAAATGCAAGCAAGAAAAAAAAAAAGAATTTAAAATCTTACCAAAAAAAAAAAAAAACCTTACCCGGAAAGAATTTTTTTTCCTGAGTTAAACCTTCTATTAACAATCTTAATTTATACTTATAGAAAAAGAAGGTTGAAGAAAATATTTTAAAAATAAAATATTTGAGTTTAAACAAATGAATGTGAAAGAAAATATTTTAAAAAATTTAAAGATTTGAGATTATAAAAACAATAGTTTTAAATAAATAAAAGATTAAATTAATTTCCTGCTCATAACTTTTACAGTTTTTAATATAAAATACAATCATTAATGTTAGTCAAACTCTCAGCTTTCAACTTTCAACTTTTTCGACTAATACTTATAAAAGTATTTGGTTGGATGGAAGATTCATGAATATTATTTAAAGACATGAAAGATTTTTGTGTGGGGGTAGCAGGGAAAGGGAAAAAGGAGAAAGGTAAGAAAAAGAAAGGAAAAGGGAACTCACAGAAAAAGAAACAGTGAATAGGAGAAAAAGGGATCTCACCTAAAACAGCTGTGGGGCAGCAATGTCACTTTTTGGTTTTCAGAATTTGTATTTGATTTAACAACCACTATAAAATGTATAACAATTTTAAATTACTGGTTTCAATCTTATTATGTATGACAAAGTTATAACACTTTAAAATAAGGAATTTAATTCATAATAAAGGCTAAACTAATATTAATATTTTTCTCCCTTCCATTTCTTTTACTTTTCACTTCAATCTTGTAAAATATTCATAACATCCATGGAAAACATGGATACTTGAATTCAATTGGATTCTTATGAATCTAACCATATATTAGTAAGTCATTATATGGCAAACCCATAACTTATATGAAATAGTCAACAATTTGTAGAAAGTCAACAAATGTCATTATGAATGATTTGACCACAGAATCTGTTAAAAATGTATATGTGCTTGAATTAATCAACCTGTTAACAAAATGCACCACGTGATTTTAAAAGTTGTACGGAATACCAAATATTGTAAACTGAATTGGGTGAGTTTGTTTAAAAAAAGGATTTATTTGTAAAATTTTGTCTGAAAGCTATTAAAACAATAAAATCTTAATTTAATTTAATTTTAAGTATTTTAAAAATTTAAATATTTTTATTTAAATTTTATTAAAAAATTTCATTCTATTAGTTATTTAAAATGTTTTTTTTTTATTTTGTTTAACTTAGTTACTCTTTGTGTCTTGAATGAAATAATTCAACTATTCATTTCTAACCTATATCAAGTTGTTTATTTCTTCAATCTCTTTCAATGTATCAATCAATCTGACACTTCATTCCAAAATTAATTTAATCGATATTTAAAGAAGATCAAGAAAGAAAACAGACAAATTTATTAAGGAATTAGATATAAGAAATGGAAAGTAACAGATACATTATCTTCTTGACAACAAGATCTGACAGGAAAATACTTAAAATAAAAAGTAATACAAAATTTTTAAAAGATATTGATTTGAAATTAATCAAATTTATGAAATCCTTCAACCTAAATTTTTATTATTTAATTTAATATACCTTGGAAATAGCTCCTTATCTTATCTAAAACTTATATATTTTTACTGAATTTATTTATTTAATATCCAATCAAGATTTAATTCATATAATTCACGGAAAATATATCATGTTACATATAAATAAATAAAAAGTCATTGATATCCATACAGTGAGCTTGGTTCGCTTCACGAAAAGATCTCTACAAACTAATTTTGGTACACTACCTTACAGTCAAACTTTTATTGTCCTTACTGTTTTTGGCACTCATCTTCATCCTTCCAGTTTCATGCTGATTCTGTCTTTGTCAAAAATCTACCTGATGTCATTCTGAATCTTGTCATAAAATTTTGGCTCAATAAAGTTTTTTGTGTTTCATACTTTATTTAAGTAAAAATTTTGATTTTTTGTCTATCTAAAATAGTTAAATTTTAGTTTTTGTCACTCCAAAAGTTTAATTAATTTTTATCATCAAAATTTAAAATGTATCGTGTAACATTACTAATATTCATTCTCTGAACAGTTATAATATAATTAATAAATATTTATATTATATCCAAAATTAGTTTAAAATATAATTTTTTACTGAACTTGTATATTTATAATAGTAAATAAAAGTAAAATATGCATAAAAAAAGATTATGCTTCATAAGTTATGAAGAAATCTAAATACCTATTAAATCTTCTATTTTAATTAAAATAAATAATATAATAAATAAAATGAGAAATTAGAAAGTTTAAAATATAGAATAAAAAAGTTAAATCTTCTATCTTAATTAAAATATCATAATTCAATTACTCATCAATTTTCTTATCAAGACAAAAAATTAATATCATAATTCAGTTACTCATCAATTTTTTTATCAAGACAAAAATGTAATGAAAAATATAAAACAAAACATCTTTAGAATAAACAAGAGATTAGTCAAATTAAAATTCTGATCGATTTAAAAATTACTTTTAAAATCTTTTAAAAAACTTGATTGATTCTGAAATAAATAAAGTATTAAAAGTGTAAATTAAGAAAAAAGAAAGAAATATATAAATAATGAAAAGTAAAAGAGAGAATTTTTTCTTATCTTTTCGAGAGTAAGGATTACATTTATTATTGAAATATACTTTTACCAATCAAAGAATAAAATACAAACTATTTTACCATAAAACCATGATATTAGGGATTAAATTCACATGTTTGACATATATATATATATATATATATATATATAATTAAAAAATTCATGAACTTAGACTTATTTAAATAAGATTTTGTTTGAAAATAATATTTATTTTTTTATGTTGACTTATAATTCATCGATGATCATCTTAACTTTCTTTTTTCCTTTAGCTTTTTAATGAAATGATCACTCTTTCAATTTTTTTAAGGGTTATTTAAGATTATTGTTTTGGAAAACCAAGAAATATGATAAATTTTATTGATTTTTTGATAAAATATTATAAAAAATTTATTTCGTCTTTCTATTTATATATCACAATAAATACATACGTGTAAATAATTAAAAACAATAAATAATATAAATATAAATATGTTTAATTTTAAATTTTGAAAATTCCAGTGAAACAAAAAAAAAATAATCCTTTCAGATTTAATGTTAAAAAGATACACGGAAAGTAAACTATATGGTATAACTGTTTTATTTATTTTTTAATGAGTTCCATATATCAATTATTTATAGTCATTTAATATTTTTTAAAGATATTAAAATAATTTATTAAAATAAATTGTGTTTTGGAAACTCGGAAGTGTTTAATGTTTTTTTAAAAGCGATTAGGCATCCTTATCTATTTTTCTGATTTAATAAATTTGATTAACAAAATATTGTAAAAATTTTGAAAGTGCTTTTTTATTTATATTTTTTTTTCGGACGATAACATTTTAATTTTAATTATAGTACTTTGTTTGGATCATAGGTTTTATTGTAGACGTAAAGGAAAGACGAGAATTACCGTGTATATTAAAACTGTGTGTTAGAAAAATAAGAAATTAAGCTAATTTTTTATATTTAATATATATTGTTTATTTATTTTACATTATATATTATTTAATTGTGAAAAAAAGTATGCATATTATAGATGATTATGAATGTAATATTAATTTATTTAACAAATTATATAATAAAAGATACAATTAAATTTAGATAGAATAAAATAATAATAATAATAATAATAATTAATTCAAGGCACTAAAAAATAATTTAGTTATAATTTATTGCAAATTTTATAAATATCTTTTACATTTTTTTTACAATTGTAAGATGACATTATGTCCCTCCAACAAAAGTCGTGAGTCTCTTCTCTCGTGAAAACAAAATTGTTATGTTGAAAATCAAACCATACCATAAACACCAAATAGCTATCAAATCTAGATAGCACTAACCAGAAAAAAAAAATAAGAAAAAAAAAGAGAGAAGATCCATAATTAAAGGGTCCCTTGATTTTTCCAATATTATTTTTTATTGTAAACTAAATTTTGTTTATGTTCAATTAATTGTGTTAAAAAAATTATATAATGTTTTTTTGACATTTTTTGCTCTTACGAAGATAAGTAATTTATTTTGGATAAACATTTTATTTTCATAATCTTCATTGTTGAAATAATTTTTTTTATTTTTTAAACAGAATATTTGAGATAATTGATTCTTTTATGATTTATTATTGTAATTTTAAAGACTATACATTATTTCATTTTCAATTAAACGACTTTATTAGCCCTTTCAAAAACATGAACAGTTATTTTGATTATAAATTAATTTAAAAATTGAAAATAATTGTTATTTTTTGTCAATTGAAAAAACATAGAAACACTATTTAAGAAATTAACATTTTAAATTTTACGACATGTCAATAAATATTATTTTATTTTATGACTGTTTTTATCAAATTTTGTCCTTCCTCCTATATAACATTTTTCTTCTTCTGATTTTTTTTTTATAATTTAAAAACAAATTATCCTTATTATGACTATAAAAGACAACTAGTAGCATAATGAAATTCAAATTGTCTTAAAAATACCTATTAAAAATTTGGAAAAAAAAATGACATAATTTCCAATTAATTTTTAAAATATATTAAATTTTAAATTTTAACATATTTGAAATTCTATAAAATAAAACTTCATAATTAGTCATCTTTCATTATTATTTATACTTATTCTTATTTAGATTAATGAAAATATAATTTTGTTATTTACAATATTATTCAATTACCACTTTTTTATTTTTTACATTAATGAAATGTTCTAAAAATTTTCACTTACCTTTACTCATTTTTTTATTATCTTATTTTCAGTTAAAACAACTTTATTTTTCATTGCTTTTCTTTTCCCTTTTTGGTTGTTACTTTAATCAAAACAAAGCATAATAGTTACTATTATTTCCTAGCTTTATTTTTTGAGGGGTATGAATAATTTTCTTTTAGATTAGAAGAGATAATATAAAACAGATGAGAATAAATATTGTAGTATTGAGTTAAGAAAGTGTGTGTTTATCTATCTATATCTATATATAGATATATATTTTATTTTTATTTATTTTAAAAAAATTCTAAATGTTTTGTTTTATTTTTAATTTTTGAGTTATATGTTTATCGTTTTCCGGATCTAACTTTACTATTCTCAATAGTATAATAAGATTAGTTAATGATAATTTTTAATGAGATCAGTTTTTCTTGTTTTCATAAATATTTTTTTTATCTTTGTGGTATTTTAAATGCATGGAATCGAAATTATATATGCATGATAAAAAATTAATTTGGATTAATTAAACATTTGTAATAATTTATTTATTTTGTAATTAAATTATTTAGGATAAAGTAAAGATTTTTTTTTCTTCGAGGTTATAAGAAAGTTTTAAAAGGAGTAAACAATAACAACTAAGAGAAATTAACTAAATTCATATAGTGAGTAATTTGATTTATATAAGTTGAAAATCCTATCTTAAATATGTTTTAGATTTTTAATGTTTTTTTTTATTATGCATGTATATGTAATATAAGAAAGAAATATATTGAAACTCTTTAGTTAAAAAATAAATTATGTGTTATATATATATATGTTTGAAATCTTATATCGATTAGATATAAAGTTTTTCAATAGTTTATAAATAGGTATAAATCTCACTTTATAAGTCGATTTTGTAAGGTTGAGTTAGACTTAAATTCCAATTCTTAATATATGGTATCAGAGCATATCCTAGCACAATTATTGGGATCATTCGTTATCAGACCACCCTTAAACAATATAATCCCACGCTCGAGTTGAACAGTCTCTCGGTATGAGGGGGTGTGTTGGAGATCTTACATAAAATAAAGTCTTTTAATAGTTTATAAATAGGTGCAAAATTTCTTTTCTAAGTCGGTTCTGTCAGGTTAAATTAGATTTAAAGAAATAATAATAATATTTTATTATAGTTATTTAATTCTACCAATATACTTAACTTGAAAGATTTGAATCTTCATGAGTTTCAAGCCATAAACAAATCCGTACCTAGAAAATTTAATATTTTCTTTAATTAAAAACTTTTAAGATCCAATGAGTTGTAAATTTTTCTTTTTATATAATATCTATATCATTGTTATCTAAATTTATTGAATTTCTCACGAATACTTGAAGTTGTACTCAAATAACATATTATATCATTCAAATTTTCATTTAAAACGAAGTTTGGAAAAATAAATTTTATTGTTTTGGACTACTCAAACAAGAATGCCTCACTTAAATTATATTTTTTATATTCATCATCTTAAAGTTAATATATTATTTTAAAATAATTAATAACCATGAACAAATTATATATATATATATATATATATATATATATATATATATAATTTTTTTATA
>Ga0209489_103886_pt1 | contig 28458 bp, 13 predicted proteins | sample SiratrowhiteBW_FD_187527 | JGI IMG/M metagenome (GOLD analysis project Ga0209489, IMG submission 187527) | Root nodule microbial communities of legume samples collected from California, USA - Siratro white BW (SPAdes) (version 2) | ecosystem: Host-associated > Plants > Roots > Nodule | place... | reverse complement strand
ATATATATATATATATATATATATATATATATATATATATATATATATATATATATAATGAATTAAAAATTATTACTTTGATATTAATATGGTACACTAATTTTAGTATATTTTCATAGCTGTTCAAATTCTAGATGTGTATTATATAAATGAAAACTAATAATACTTTCATCTATATATTCATAATTTTTAAGTATTAATAATATACATTAATAAATTTATATGCATAGTATATGGAATGAGAAGATATGACTTTAAAAACATAGATTAAGAATTTCTACTGTAAGATTTGTTTGATTAGGGAGAGGGGAAGGAAGAAGGAGAAAAATAAAATATCCTTTTGTTTAGACAGAGAGAAAGAGTTTTTTGAGATTTTTATTTTTATTTTTTTTATTAATAATAAACAAATTTAATAAATGTGAGACATTTGAAAGATATCCTAACTCTTATATATAAAAGTTTATCATAAAACACCTATCCTATCTCACTAATACCAGAACTTAAATATACAACAATATTAATATAAATCTTAAATTACATAACACTAATCATCAATATATATAATAATTGTGTTTATAATAAATAAATTTTAACAACTTTAAGTGATAATAATGTAAGATTTAAAGACAATGATAATAACACTCATATTACAATTAATCATGTTATAAAGTTTATGATATTAATCCCTGTTAAAATAGTACTTTATAAAATATTTGACTAATAATTGATAGTCTTAACTATCTAAAATTTTGTATGAAAGTAATTTAACTTAGTTTTCAAATAAACGGTTATTTTTTTAGTTTGACTTAGTCTTATAAAGGGTGATTTTAGCCATCTTTCTTAAAAAAAATAAAAACTAAAATCGAATATGTGTTTTTAAATTTTAAATTACATTATTAAATTTAAATTGTAAATATAGTGATTTACTATAACTTATAATAAATATATTTTTAAAAATTACTATTACTTTTTTAAATATTATTTTCATTTTATAAAACAGATAAATTCAACTTAAATTCATTTAGGCTACGAGTCAAACTGATCCAACTAAAATGATCAGATTTAATGTAGGTCATATATTTTTTAAGGATTTTTCAACTTAAAAGTCATTTTATTTAACAGACACACACACATATATATATATATATATATATATATATATATATATATAATGAATTTAAAATTATTACTTTCAAAAGTTGTTTTTTATAATAATAATGGATGAACGAGGGAGAAAAGAAGAAAGTCACTGAACACATGACAGAAAAGATATATAAATTTTAGAAGTTGGTAAAAATATTTTTGAAATTGACTTGAGGTGATGCAGAAGAAACAACTCTGTAATCCACTTTGAGTTTAACCTTTCAGAAAGGTACATGCGCCTTGCTCCCTGCTCTCTGTACAGGGTAAGTGTCAACTTTTATACTTCTTTCTTTCTTTTCTTTCCTGTATTGAAAGCCATTCTCAAGGGGTGGTGGAACTGTGGGGACTAAATTTTAAGGTATAAAAGTTACCATGGCACAAACGAAAAGGGAGAAAAAGGATGCTTGTCTTTTATCTCATCTTTTGCAGCATCAAAATTTCACTTTTAGGTCACAAAAGATTAATAATGGGATTATTCTAAAGTACTACTCATTGGGCTACTAAATATGCAGATTGGGTTTATTAGTGGTCAAATTGAATATCAAACAAAGATTAAGCACACTCAAAACTAGGGAGTTACAATAATCCACTCAATTTTCAGAACTCGATGCATAGGAATCCACTATTGTTCATGATTATGAGCCATTGTTGTCCAAGTGGAGTATCTCTTGCCCAAATCCTAAACAAGATGCTATCGTGTTCTTCCTTTTATACATAAAAAGTTTTTGGGCAATGATATGTCATGTTGTGCCTATTGAAATAGTACTACTTTTGGGCCAATCACTTTGTCCAAACAATGGCCCAAAGACAGTAGATGCATCTACAACTGGGAGGTTTGTGGACCCCTCACTTTAAAGGATAGTTAGCCTCAAGATAGGTTTGGGTTGCTTTTGTTAGATGATGCATAGTTTACTTGCAAGAAATTTAAGGTTAAGATTTGCAAAATAGATTAACTTTCTTATAAATATTTATAGAAAACAGATAATTAACCCTTTTATAGGTTTAAATTTGTTTAAATATAAATTAAAAATTAAATTTAATAAGATAAATTCTTCTATAAATTAATTTATGTGTGTTCTACCCAAAAGATTGCAACATTTAATATTAGTGTTTGACATTTTTTAAGATCTATAACTTCTACTTAGAATTTATTGATTTTGGGCGTCTTGACAATGATTCAATTCAATATTTAATTAACATATAATAGTAAACAAGGATTTACTTATTTATGGATAAATTAAAGAAACCAGATTATGCATTATTTTCTTGTGTAAGGAGTCTTATATTTTTATTCTTTTCAATGAAACTATTGTATGTTTATTATTTTTCAATGAACTCGAGAGAGAGACTATCAGTCACCAATTTTTTTTAATATGATATGTAAACAAATTTTAACTCATATTCTTTTTTTTTATTATTATTTTACTCTTTTGTTAGTACTTACTAATATGATAAGTACTTCCGTACTCAGCACTGTGGCTGGGGGAATAGTAGGCTTAGGTAGGTCCCTAATTGTGGGAGGCTCTGATGTAAGGTTTTGTTAAGTATATAGTGTTAACTGTAATTTTCCTTGACAAGACTAGAAAGTGGATCTTTAATCAAACACCTATTTTTTTCCAATTACTTTCTAATTTGTTTTTATAGTTCTATCAGCTAGATTCTGCTATGTAATTTAATTGTCCTACTTTTGACATATACTCTGATACAACACAACTTTTACATACTTTTTGTTTGATAGAGAACCAAAAAGTAATGAAAACCAAAAACAAAAGTAGGACAATCTCAATATGAAAACCAAAAACAAGGGGCATTCCGAGAATCGAACTCGGGACCTCTCGCACCCAAAGCGAGAATCATACCACTAGACCAAATGCCCACAGCTGAATTATTCTGTTAATAAGATTAAAATTCCTTTCAATATTTTGTTTGGGCTTTGCTTTTCGGTCTGAGTTAGCTTATCCACATTAACAGCCACGGTCCTTTTTCAACTGTTTTACTTTGGGTTTTTCCCTTGTAGGAGTGCTTTTTCCTGCAGTTTCAAATTATCTTCCTGCACCTCCATTCTAAATGTAAAGACTATTTTACCCTTAAAATTAAATTTTTAACCTCACCCCACCCTTCACCCAAATTGTATCTTGCACCTTGTTTTTGTGGTAGCAAAATTTTTCTTGAAGAACGTTGGTTAAGGAAGTGAAGACTGGATTATTATGCACCTCCATTTGTAATTGAAGCAAAGATAAACTTTATTATAATATGATTTGTATTGTTTTATATGATTGATTTGTCATATTAGACTACAGTAAAGAGTCGCGAATGAGAATGCGATTTTTATGATTTTAGTATTTTGAATATTGGAAAGGAAAACATTTTAAAAAAGACTTTTGGATTGCAGAATCAAGAAGCTTAATTTTAATAAAAGAATTTCGTAAAATTTAACCTTTTGATTGTACAATCCGAAACCATTTTTATTAAAAGCATATTTTCAAATTATCCAATCCAACTATCATTTTCTTAAACATAAAACTTTTAGATTAGAGATATATATTTTAATTCAAAAGCAATTATTCAAAACTTTAAACTTTCATACGGTAAAATCCAGAACTCATTACAAATTTATTTGACTTACAAATTTTACAATCTAAACAGTAATTCCTTTACCGAATTGTAAAATCCATAAACTAAAAAAATTTATAATAACTTTCGAATTCTACCCTTTAAATACTTTAAAAAATTTCATCGTTATTTTTGAATTTTACAAACCGGAAAAAGAAAAAAAAAAAAATTTATCTCTTCCATGACCAGATTGACACCACCACCACATAGTTGTGGTCAGCCTAGAACCACTCCACAAAGGCTGCTCCAACTCCAACACCTCTCATCAACTGCCACCTTGGACGGTGGCTTGAACAGCCGCAAACTATATCCTTTAAACATTTCAAAACTTTCAGAGCACCCGTACTAAACTTAAAAAGTTATTTTATTGCAACGTATGGACATTTTTGTCTTTTTACAGAATGAATGTTAAAATTACAAAAGTAAGGAAGTATATGAAGAAGCACTCCCACTGTAGATGTATTTTTGGGTAGTATGTAGGTAATTCAGGGTACAATTTTTGCATTAGCAGTCCTACATATTTGCGTTATTCAAATATGATATTTTTTAAAACTTGAAATTGAAAGTGATGCATGTATTTTTTCAATCGCATTTGTCATATATTTTTATTTTCAAGTGTATTATATATACATATATAGTTATATCAGATGAGATTTTTTTCACTTTTTATTTATACATATTTTTTTTTACCTTTTTTTTATATTTTTACTTGTTTTTTTTATCAACCAAATTTTAATTTTCCACAATCTAAAATAAAGTACCCGTAATGAGTAATGGTGAAAAAAAAAGATATTTTCTTATAATTATAAGAATTAATAAAAAAGTAGATTATTTTTATAACTATTCTGTGTATATATTTTATTACAATTTTATTCTTTCTGTCTAGGTAATGTTTTTTTTTTATTGTGATAATAGTTATATCAAATTTTGTTAGTTATGCATTTTATTTTTTTATCTTAAAAAAGTAGACAAATAGATTTGTTTCCACTAAAATATAAAAAGAATTATTCTCATCATATAAGGTAAAATTTTTAAAAATGGGTTTAAAATGACATTTGATGTTAATAGTTTTATAAAAAAAATTGATTCCTATAAAATTTAAGTATAAATTTAATATTATGGAAAGTAAAAAATTAAATGACTTTTTTTTTTTCTAATAGTAACATAACATTTAGTTGTTTAAAAAATATTAACTGTGATAGTAATGCCAACTACTTTTTTTGTATAAAACATTAATAGTAAAATTAATTTTAAATATGTTATTGTAATGTTAGCATGTTTTTCAACCTAAAATTGTTTATGTATTAAAAATCAGAAAATCAACCCTGCAATTAAAAGTTTACATGAAAGCTAATTTAAACTTATAAACTACAATGATACACTAAAAATATAAGTAATACTGTAAGAGATAGTGTATTTTAACTAATTTTTAATTTTGATAATGCGTAATTAATTTTATGACTGGAACTTATCATATTTCTAATGATACAAAGTCCTTACTAATGATGTAGACACACAGGGAACACAATTTATGCACATAAATCAAATTATTATATACTTCACAATAATATTTTGAATTTTATTAAAAAACAAAACTTATCTGCTCCAATTTCAGTGGATAAGGTTGTGGAGCTTCTTCTATTACCTCCCTTAATTATCAGATACTTAAATAGGTATTTATATACTTCTTAAATGCACCCCTATGAAAATTGATATTTTTCAATATGCTGAGTATCAAATGTTTAATTAATATATTAATTTAGTTATAACAATTATTCCAGAATATGTGTAAATATATTTATCAATATGAAAATATTTGTCTCATATATCATGGTTAATTTAAGAGTAATAAAGTTGTTTTTATAATTAAATTAATATAATTATTATTAAATATTTATATGAAATTTAACAAAATCAGTTTTAGATATATTAAAATTTGTTTAACTCGTTAATCAAGTAATTAGTTAAATTGACAAAAGAAAATATTGATATTGTATTGAGAGTGGAAAGTGATAGACCACGCAGTGTAGCTCACGGATGGACGGCTGAAATATTGTTAAATTAAATGGATAAGATATTAACATCACTCCCAAACACACCAGCAACCTTCACTCAGAGGATAAATTCTGGATGGACATTCTAAGACACCAACTTTTGAAAAAAAATAAAAATAAACTGTTTTTAGTATCAAAATTTAAAATTATCCAATGTTTTTGTCTTGGGAATACAATTCCCTACATTATGTTCTCTGTTTGTGGGACTTTGGTCCAAAATTGTTATGTTGAATAAATATTGATGAATACGCCCCTCTTAATTAGTTAATTAATTCTATACAGAATTCATGTTACCAATGTTATGTTGATAACTTAATTTTAATAGGCTGATACACTGGAGATGAAAGAAAGTATGGTCTTATATCTATATTTTAGATTTTATGAAAGAATATTATACAATTTTTTTTTAAAATCTAAGAAATAAAAGAAAGTTTTTTTTTTTTCAAAAAAATATCATAATTTTAAATGTATTAAATATTAGTTTTTATTAATTTATTAAGAATTATACAGATGAGATGTCATATTTTGAATATTTTGGTAAGAAAACAAATGCGTGTATTGAATTATCAGCAAACTAAGGTACAAATTACTAATTACACTATTATTGGTACTATTAAATACTAAAAATAATTTTAAAATTTATATTAATTTATATTTATATATTTTATAATAAAATAAATTTTATTTTAAAATTTAAAGTTGAATAAAACGAATCAAATATAATTTATCAAATATAATTTGTTCATCTAAGGAGAAAATAATTATTATATATCTAGTACTATTATTAGTATTATTAAATATAACATTCAAATAAAATATTTATATTAATTTAATTTTATATTTTTAAAATAAAATTAATTTTATTTTAAAATTCAATGGAATGCATCATATACTAATATGAGATTGACTCGTTCATTACAAACATACTTTCACTTTCTTCAAGCTAACTATTTTTTCTGTTGTAATACATAATATAATTCTCATAAGTAACAAAATATAAATATAATTTGTATATACCAAACAAGAGAATATACCATTATATATATATATATATATATATATATATATATATATATATATATATTACATCTAAAAATAATTTAAATTGATTATTATTGTAGATATTTTAAAATAAATTTAAAAATTTAACATTATTAATTGAATTTTCCTTTAACAATTTTTTAATATAGAATACTTACTATATGCATAGGACTGTTATACATAGGAGAACTACCTTGTAATTACTATCTTTCATATTAATTACATTCTCTTTCATACCTACTTCCATGGTATTATAAGATGACAATCAAAATAAATACTTCATGTAACATAAAAGAACAGAGATAGGAAAATATTATATACACAAAAATGTTTAAGTTTTATAACATTTATTTTAACACATTTTCAATTACTTTTTAGATAAAAATATTTTAACTGATTGACAGTATAAAATATAACATTACCAACTAAATTTAACGTGAATCAAATGTCTTCTATCATTATTTGTCTACTAAGTAATTTGATATGTTGAGTTTTTTTTTTTCAGTGGCAATGCAAAGAAAAAAAAAAGGATTTAAATGAGTAGTATTGTTCTTATTTTTTTATATGAAAATAATTTAAAATAAAATGCAAAGTAAGTTAATAAAAAGGACAGTGTGGTTATTAGAAATAGAAGGGATAGTAGTAAATGGGTGATGTTATTTGATTCTTTGATGTAGAAGGAAGATACTGCGTTTGATGTGTGAGGGCATAGAAGAGCAGAGTCAGAAGCAGAGGTGCATGTCAACGATCCTAAGCTCCCCACACAGACAACTCTGCAACTGTGCTCTCTGTCTGTCACCCTGCCAATAAAGGAACACACCCAACCCAAGTAACATAATTATATAATATAATATTATATTATTATATTATAAGGTTTCTTTTTCTTGGGACTTTGTACCCTACTTACTGCATCCGCAATGGCAGAAAAAGCCAACTCTGCTGAGTAACCGTTCCCCCACGCGGCAACCCAGCTTCTTTAATTCGCATTTTCTCTCACCCTTTCTCAACTTCTCTCTGCCTATTTACTCATTTACTCCTTCTTTCGTTCATATTCATGCGCCTTTTCTTTTCCAACACTTCTAACACGCCCAACACCACTCTTCACTTCTTTCTTCTCCTGTGCGGGAATGTCATCGGAGACGCCAACCCACGTCCGAGAGGACGGAAAGCACTACCCTGCTCCACTCGCTGCTCATGACGATGTCGTCAGAGACTCCTCTCTCTTCTGGGACACTCTCAGACGCTTCCACTTCCTTATGGGTACCAAATTCATGTGAGCTTCTATTTTTCATTCTTCCTTTTGTTTATTTATGTATTGTTGAACATTTTCATTAATAAAAATGTGATTTTGATTTAATGGGGCTGAGGTTTGGTTTTGGCCAGTGTTTTCATGATACTATTGTTATTATTAAAAATGGTGTTAAAGTAAAATAACATAGAATGTTGGACCGTTTTGGTCTGGTCAACTTGTTAAGGATTCCTGTGATTGGAGGGAAGGAGCTGGATTTGCACGTTCTTTACGTGGAAGTTACCAGAAGAAGTGGCTACGAGAAGGTGGATTCCTTCTCTAAGACACTCTTACTTATTTTTTTAATTGTTAAATAAAGTAATTAGTCAAGAAATAGAACATGTTTTATTTTTTAACTCTATGAAGTTCAGGTAGTTACAGAGAAAAAGTGGAGAGAAGTTGGTAGTGTTTTCAAGTTCTCGGCAACCACAACCAGTGCTTCTTTTGTTTTGAGGAAACATTACTTCAGTCTTCTTTATCATTATGAACAAGTTCACTTTTTCAAGGCTCGGGGTTCTTCTGTCTATACTCCTTCAACGGGTAACACTTTTACATTTTTTTTAATATTTATTTTATATTTGTTCATAGGTTCTGTCTATACTCCTTCAACGGGTGATACTTTTACATTTTTTTTAATATTTATTTTATATTTGGTCATTGTTTTGGTTTAACTGGTTGATCAATGAAATTCTATTGTGCAGATGCATTCTCTGGCAGCAGCCCTTCTTGGAGACCTGAATTAGCTATTGTGGAATATTCTCCTAAGCCCTTAAATAGTAGTCCGGAATCCCATGCTGAAGGTGAATAAGCAATTCTCAAGTCAGAGGAATTTTTTTTTCCAAGATTAATTTGTTTAATTTAGGGATTACCGGTTGATTAATTTCTAATTCATTTATCAAGCTAATAAACTCATATTTAGCTAATTAATGAAACTCCGGTTTCTCTTGTGTAAGCTAATTAGATTATGCGTTGCTTATTCCTTTCATGCACACAATTGAACTTCCAAGATACTTTTGTTGAATTTTGGAAAGGTTGACTTCAACACTCACGAAAAAATGTACAATGTTATGTGCATGTAATTTGAAATGAATAGTGGTTTGATAAGAAAATTGTTGTAATTTGTTAGTAATGTGTTTGACTTGGTAGTAACAAGTAGTAATAAATTGGATGATGAAAGCTTGTATTTGGTGGTATTGGCATAGTTCTCGCAAATTGCAATCTCTTCCTTAATTAGGCCTTTTCATTTGTAGGAATAGCTCATGCCTTATTAAGTCAGGAAGAACAATGTGCTTATTTATTTAACTTATCTGCACTTTCAAAGTGTTTTTTGAGTGCTGTAATTTACTGTTTCTTTTGTTGTATGTAGAAACTTCATGTCTTTCGGGGAGTGGAACAATCGAAGGGAAATTTGAGTGTGGTTATTTAGTGTCTGTGAAACTGGGTTCAGAGGTTCTTAGAGGGGTGCTTTACCATCCAGAAAAAAATGTTGCTCCTCCTTCTATTCCGCAACAGGAGAATGCCATTGTGCCATTCATAAGCAAAGGTCACCGTTCTGGTCGGAGGAAGAGAAACAAGAGAAGGTGGGACCCCAACTATCCAAAGCCCAATAGGAGTGGCTATAACTTCTTCTTTGCTGAAAAGCATTACTCTCTCAAAGCTCTCTACCCAAACAGAGAAAGGGAGTTTACCAAGATGATTGGCCAGTCATGGAACAGTCTCAGCCCCGAAGAAAGAAAGGTTATTTTTTTCTTCCTATATTGGTCTTTGCAGTTGTTTTCTATGTTGAAGTTAATGTTTTGATTAAAACTTGGTGCAAAGTACTAGATTCTGGATTAATGATGTTTGTTGCAGGTTTATCAGAACATCGGGTTAAGAGACAAAGAAAGGTATAAGAGAGAATTGACGGAGTACAAAGAGAAGATGAAGCTTAGGCAGACCCCTGAAGCTGGACTTCCATAGAATCTTACTGCTACCCTTTTCTGGAAATCAAAGAAAGAATAGCCTAGAAATCTTTTGTGGACTTTTACATGCATACTATTCATGTGGATAATGGTCCACTGGACTATGATCTACACAATTATTGTTTTTTCTTTCTTTATTTTATTAGAAAAAAGAAAACTAGTGTCGATCCTTTCCTTTCAATTAATCAATCAATTATCTTTCTAAATTTGTTCTTTGTGGATGAATGGTAAGTATAGCGTGGTCCACACAATCTTATATTTATATATATCTATCTATATATATATATATATTTGTTTTGTGTGATTTTTTTCTTTAAAATGAAAAAAGGATTTTTGATTAAAAATCGTTTAACTCTTTAAAAAATAATTTTGTGACTAGAATTTCTCTGGTGTTTTGAATTTTACATATACTTTTTTAAATCACTTTAATTAAGAGATAGTTGATATAACTAGGAATCACCTCTTTTATTATTTTGTAATTCCTAAGGGAAATCATATTTATAATCTTTGTTTTGATATTGATCATTCAATCATTTATTAATAAACCAAAAGTATAATTGATAATCTTATTATAACTCTTTCTCTTTAGTTAATAGTTAGTAACAACTCTTTCTCTTTAGTTAATAGTTAGTAACCACAGGATTCAATTTTAACTTAATTAGTGTGAGGTATGGAACCATTATAGTTATCTCAAGTAACTACTGTAAGTTAATCTAATGAGAAGGTACAGACTTGGGAACTGTGGCAAAGAGAATTATCCTTTAAAATAAATTTGTAAAATAACATACCAAAGAATAGATGATATAATAAAAGGTACTATAAATTTTTATATAACAATATCACATCTAAAGCAAATCTAAAGCAAATGAAGATGGTTTTGAGAAGAATAAGAAACAAGAGAACAACTACCGTGCATAGGACTTCAATCTAGATGTGTTTTGTGTAAAAAATGCTGTGTTTAAAAACGGTTATTTCAACTCACTATTAATTATATTTTACCATTTTGAGCGTATAATATTTAAAACTGTATAAATCTATAAATTAATATATCTAATAATTATTTTATAGATATATAAAAAGAAAAAGAAATAATCTAAAACTAAATGTTAAAAAAACTGTATAAATCTATAAATTAATATATCTAATAATTATTTTATAGATATATAAAAAGAAAAAGAAATAATCTAAAACTAAATGTTAAACTGAAAAGAAAGTTAAATGTGTTCTAATGGATCTATGGAGTCCCGAGCATGGCAGATTCCTAGGTTCCTTGTATTTTTACAACCTTCATATAATGGTTCTTTGAAATGTTTTTTTATAACTTCTTTCATTTTCTTGTGTTTGAATCATTTATTGAAAACAATCCATTAAAATCACTTATTCCATGTAATGCAGATTGATTTTCTCTTATCAATATGATTTACTTGAATGATCTTGAATTATAAACGTATATAAGAGGACAACATGTCTTGAATTTTATAAGATAATTCTTATAATATATATCAAGATCTTATCATGTTTTAACATTACCAAAATAAATTCTCTCCACTATTAATTTTCTTTCATTCTCAAGTAATCTTTACAATGTAAAGATGATAACATAATTTCATGATGATAAATTTAATAAATTATTTTTATTATATAATATATTGTTTGATTTGTATCTTAATTTCTATAAAAGAATTATAATCTATATAATTATCAAATAATTTATCTTAAAAATAATAATTATTATGTATCCCAAATGTAAAAACGTAACATAGTAGAAATGAGTGTGATTTATTCTTATTGACCACATGTGAGTAGAAATATTAATATAATTTTATCTTCAATTACATGTTTCAATGTGTTTCTTATGAACTATTGTTGTTGTGAACATTATTTTAGATAGATGGAGTGGAATAATTATTGTTTGGACATGTGAGATAAATTTGGAAGTGATTTTTCAAAGTGAGGTTAGACCAATACTTAGGAAAATGTTTTGTGTAAGACTCATTTAGAGATAATCTTGACAAGAGTTGAAGTGTTTAAAATATTTTGGAAGCAATCCAATATATTCATTAAATTTATTTTACAATAGGAGGGCACCTCTATTTATATGAAAAAACCTAAGCTAACCCAAACTTATAAGACATGTTTCTTAAAAATTCTATAATTAGAGAATAACACATGTCAAACAATGAACAGAGAGAATCCTCTCCATTGATAAGGTGGCAAGGAGCATGAGAAATATGTGTAGGCGCCACCTAATCCTAACTCATACCAACTCATACCCTAAGTAATATTTCTTTCTTAGAGTTTGGATTTGATCCAAATACCATATCCAAATTTTAAACTCATATTAACTTGACCCAAATACAAGATTTAAATTGTATTTTACTTGGTTAAAAAAAAGTTATAATCTTGAAGTTTCAAATATTTAGAATGATATTCTCCAATTTTGAATTTGAATCTAAAAATTTATTTTGAGACCTAATTAGACCTAATCTTCTAATGAACTTTTCATCCAAAATTCTAGTTTAGTGACGACTTTATTATTGTGTGCCGTTTTGAAGACAAAATTATATCGAATACTACATCTAAGTTGAACTAATTTTATTTAATTTTGAGTCGAACATAAAAAAATATTATTCCAAATATTTAAGTGAGATAAAAATATATTCAAACCATTAACCCACATCTAGTATTATACATGCAATCAAATTATTATCAATGAGATTGACACAATATTATATTATTAATGGTATTTTTCACACATCAAATGAGTATATTTTTTTATTTAAATAATTTTAAAACATAAATTGACACATATAAAATCGTAAGGCAAATATATATATATATATATATATATATAAGCAGGGTAACAGACAACGGAATACTTATCATATGAATCTGTTTTAATTAAGGAGTAAGAAGGAAACACAGACATAAAGAATGTGGATAAATTAAATAACTGTGTAAAATACTAAAAATAAGATTTAGTTGGGCGTGACTAAGTGTGAGTGTGATGTTATGGTAGTTTATGTGGGAGGCGAGAGAAACAAGGGGCGCCAGTGTTTGGTGGGTGGGTGATGCCATCAAAGATTTATATTAAAAAACCATTTTTTTTTTATTGTGTTTATCGTCATTGCTTAATCTGTATGGTTAATTTTTGTGTACAATCCACGTCCAATTCGCTAGCGGTGCGCATTGCCCCCCTCATTACTGTTATTTAAAACTCACTTCCATTATTTTTGTTTCATGCAGAAAGAGCTTTTGATGTCCTTCAAACTTCGCTTATTATCATATTACTATATTATCGATTACTGAACAACTCTGGTTGTTGACTCGGATTCAGTAAACATGGGAGACACAGAGAGTTGCAACAGAGGAATTTCGAGTTCTGGATGGAACCATCGATGTCCGAAACAGGGACACAAGGTTGGAGTTTACAACGAGGTTTTGTGTAGACTTAAGGAATTGAATGTCCCAGAGGCTGCGGTTCCTGGTTTTGAGGACGATCTTTGGGCCCACTTCTATCGCCTTCCCACCAGGCACAACAAATTTTCATTTTTCTTACATTTAACTGTTTGATTGTTCGTACTTGCTGTTAATTTTTGGAACTTGTTAATTTGTGAATTGAATTAATATGTTATGTTAGATATGCGTTGGACATGAATATGGAGAGGGCAGAAGAAGTTCTGATGCATAAGAGGTTACTTGACATCGCAGAAAGCCCAACTGCAGCAACCACACCTGCAGTTGAAGTTCGTCTTGTGCAGGTCATTCTCCTCAAACTAATCAAATCACCAACACAATGGCCACCAAAAGCACTTTTTTTTTTTTTTTTTTTTCTTTTTTTCTTCTTATTTTTTTTTTTTTTTTTTTCACGTTTTGACTTCTTATGTTTATTGTCGCCTTCATGAGTCAATTTTCCTTGAATTCCAATGACTATAGTATGTAGTATATGTTTACGTATGACGCACTACTAGCTGGTGGCATTAGGCGACATTGTTGGCGAAGGAACCAACGTCACGCTTCCTTCTCTGCAAAGAAATTACCTATAAAATATATATGAATGGAAATCTATTTTTTATTATGTGATTTTTGACTTTATTATTTACTAATAGCCAACACTCCCTTTAATTATTAAGTAAGACTCTTTAAATTTTTAAAATTACTATCTAATGTGTTTAGTGATTTTGTTTTTTATTTCCTTTTCTCTCTCTTCACCATATTCCTTTTTCAAAACCACTTCAAAAATGTAAAAATAAAATCATTTTAAAAATTTCATCTAGGATTATATTTTTCGTATGACAGTTAATATAAAGTTAAATAATTAAAAATATAATCTAATGATTTAATTAAAAATATTACAGAGTAAAAATACTAGTATTTGAATTTTAATTAAAAATAACAATTTCTTATCTCCTTTTAACAATACGTTTCACTTAAAAAATACTGCTTTTCGAAAACAATTTCAGGTCAATAATAAAAAATAAAAAAATAAAAAATAAAAGTTTAATAGCTGTACACTTGTGGTGTAATTTTTTCTTCCTTTTACATTGTCATCCAATAAGATATCATTGTGTTACATTTAAATTGAAAAAAAATTATTAACATAATTTTAAAGTAATTATTATAAAATTAATAAACTTTATCGCATATGATGGTATATGATTATACATTACAAATTATTATGTCTGAATTCAGTAGTATGTTGAACTTTAATTTGTTCACTTTATATATCAGGCACTTGAAACTTTGCTTGTGGGTACCTGCTGGTTGATTTTGCTCTACTCTGACAATATATGTTTTATGCAGGTTCGTTCTACTTCTGCTTCTGCTGGTGGTTCTAGTAAATCCCTTCTTTCAAATTCACAAAGTAAAGTTTGTCCTGAAGATTCTACTATTCCAGGCAACATGAGGCATGATTATGTCAATATTTATTGTTTTTTAGAAGTATATTGAATTCATCACCTACTTTTAAAGTTGTATTATAAACTTTTTGCTGTTCATGTTTTCTCAGCTTCCATCCTCCACCGGCCTTCGGTTCGTCATCTAATGTGGAACAAGCACTTGGCCATGCTCAGTTCTTACCAGTCAGAGACAGGGATAACTATTTGAATTTTTATACACGTTATGCTCGGTAAAAGTTCAGTTATAATCTATTAGTAGTGTTTATTTGTTTAAATTTCCCTTTTTTTTAATACTAGGACTTTTTCTTCAATTTAAATAGAATATATAATGTATGTAATGGCTGTTTAAAGAGTTTTCAATCCAGTGTCGCGACTTATGAAAAAGCCTACACAAATAATGTATTTTAATTAAGCTCATGCTCATAACAAACATTAATAATTAATATTTTTCAAAATTTTCGTACTTTTTTACGGCTTTGAACTTCTGTTTCTTGCTATCACTTCTCATTCTACTACTTACGGCAGGCCTATGCATGAAATCACAATTTCAACAAATGACAAGCCGAAACTTCTGAGTCAGGTAATTAATCTTATTATTGATGTTCAAATTTCTTCTAGCTAACGAGAAAAGCCTCTGCTTTAGGCCTCACCGTTTTCTACTTTTCTGTTCTTTTTTCCAGAAATTCTTCTACAATATTTTCTATGCATTGTGTGTTTGCTTTAACAACCCTAGTAGTATAATGATGTTTGATTGGGAAAGGAATGATGGGACTAAATTTCGTTCTGATTCAATCCTATGCATAATACTAATGGGTCACAGTCTCTAATTTTGGTGGTCTCTTTGTTTTATACAACTATTGATAACAACATCAATAAAATCCTTTTCCCACTACACTGAGAGCTACCAAAAACTAATGATATTGTTGAATAATTAGTGAGGACTGAACTTACGGATCCTAGAATACTGGTGTTATTAATCTAAGTGTCTGACTTGAGGCTGCTATAGCAATTTCAACCATGTATATTGCAGTGCGCATATCGTATATAGTTTAGACAAACAGGGAAGTAGAGATGTACTAATATGCAGCCTCAGTTTTCATTTCTTTTGTTAAAATTTTGCAGAAATCAATGTTTCTATGGTTTTAAGCCTTTGTGTTGAACTACAGTTGACTTCCTTACTTTCTGAGACTGGGTTGGACATTCTAGAAGCACATGCTTTTTCGACAATAGACGGTTATTCATTGGATGTTTTTGTTGTTGGTGGTTGGCCAATTGAGGTATTTCCCTATTATTTTGCAGATTGAAGTACAATAGTTCATTGAGTTTTGTTTATAGGAAAATCAACAAGTTTACATGACATATGTCCATGTTTGAATTTTATAGGAGACGGAGAAATTAAAACATGAACTAGCAAAGAAAATTCAGAAACTCCAGGTAGGCCCTCTAGATGTCACTTATGGTTACATATTTACTTTATATGTTTGAAAAAATCCTTTCGCTTATTAAGAAAAATGATCAGTTGTTCCCCCAAACCCCCTGGTTTAATTTCCCCATTTAATGACAAAAGATACTTTGAATAGAAATTAACTGGTTGAATTGAGAAATATGCATACACAAGCGGTAGAATTTTTAATGTTCTTGACTAGTATTTAGCTTTACAAAATAAGTTTTGCATCGTCCTTTTCCCACTTACATAATATAGAGAACCATTTATAAGTTGTCATTTTTGGTGGAAAATTTCACGGAAGCAACATCAATTGAAAGAAAATGGGAATCTTCCTGCTAGTACTACTGCAAAGCAAGAGCAAACCGGGATGAACTTTATCTGGAGAATTGATGCCGGGTGTGTGAGATATGAAAAGCAAATTGCATCTGGACCTTTCAGTGATTTGTAAGTATTATCATTCCTTCTTCTTGATTTGTTTGTGGATCAGTACATTTCAGTAACTGATCAGTTGAAACAGGTATAAAGGTACATTCTGCAATCAAGATGTAGCTATCAAGGTTCTAAAGCACGATAATTTGAATGAACATATACAGAGGGAGTTCGCTCAGGAAGTGTATATTCTAAGGTTCTTTTATCAAAAACCTCTTTCATCTCCCCTGCCACTGAGCCTTTTCTCCCGAATTTACGTTAACATTTCATGAAGATGATTGCAAGCATGAAATAAAGACTTGTCTAACCATTCAAGAAGATAAATAAAATAACGAAATATCTTGCAGGTTCTTTTCCTAAATAGCATGTTGAAATGATTATGGTCCTTCTTAAATATATTCCAAATGCTCCTATGCTGAAGTTGTAGAGTGAGAAAGAGAAAAGATATATTTATAGTCTTTTATTTCTATGAAGTATAAAACCTGACTATGTTGTGCTTTATTGCAATTCTTTACATAGTCTCTCTCAAGCATGGATAGAAGATGATTAGATGAGGGTTGCTTTAGGTAGTTAACAATCAATTCAACACTTTATCTCATCTCTTTAAAATAGATCAACAAGTAGCCGATCCCACCCAGTGGGACAATGCTTGATTGCTGTTGTCCTTGTTATTCTGTGCAATATAAGTCATCACCTCCTTGAGTTGAAGTCTGTGTAGCCAATTCATGACTTCTATAAATTGAATTCTTGCAGTAAAATTCAGCACAAAAATGTTGTTAAATTTGTTGGCGCTTGTACAAAACCCCCAAACCTGTACCTAGTCACAGGTAAAACTGGTTCTTGTTAATTTTTTCTCATTGATTGAGAGGTCAGTGTAATGGGAAAAAGATATTGTCAATTTCAATGCATATTTTTTTCACAGAATACATGCCTGGTGGAAGTATGTTCGACTTTTTGCATAAACAGAAGACCGCCCTTGCTCTACCATCTTTACTCAAAGTGGCCATTGATGTTTCCGAAGGAATGAAATATTTGCATCAGAATAATATCATACATCGGGATCTTAAAGCTTCTAATCTTTTGATAGATGAGAATGGGGTTAGTTTACACTGTACATTTACTTTTGACTTTATTGGCTTTATAACTTCTTTGTAATCAACCTTAGTTTTTTGGAATCAATATAACTTCTTTTAACAGATGATCGACCAACCATTGCAATTTGCAATGCCTTGATAGAGTCTTAAAATTTTCATATAATGTTTTGTTTTTCTGAAGTTCTTTACAACATTTTTCTATTCTACATGTGTTTTCATCTTTACTCAATATCAGTTTACAAAGTTTAGGCATACTTTGATCTTATGGCTTGGGCGAATTCATGCCTGTGTTTTATTTTTAATATCTTTTCCAACAGGTAGTTAAGGTTGCCGATTTTGGTGTGGCTAGAGTGCACAATCAGTCTGGCATAATGACTGCAGAAACAGGAACTTATCGGTGGATGGCTCCAGAGGTCTGTGTATATTTATGAGTATTGCCATATAGGGTTGATCACTTTAAATTTATTAATTGTATAACTTACAGGCATGGATGGGGCTGTTTAAGGACACAATAGGCAGCAGTTTTTGATGTAATAAGATGAATCTAGACAGGTTGGAATGAGAATGACGTTTTTCTTTTTTCTGATGAACAATACTTAATGCTGGCATGGCTTCAGTACTGCTTTTGGTTGCCTATGCGCTTTGCCGATGGATAATAATAATTTTGTCTCCCATTTTGTAAAATTCTCATTCAAAACAAAAATGTAACAACCTTGGTTATTTAAGACAACTAAAAAAATTAATATCTTTTGCCTTCTACTGCTCACTGTATTGATTATGATTAAACTTGTGATTCCCTTGACATATGGAAGGTTATTGAACATAGACCATATGATCACAAAGCCGATGTCTTTAGCTTTGCCATTGTTCTTTGGGAACTGCTCACAGGAAAGGTAGCCTTTTCCCCCTCTTTTACTTTCTATTGTTTGATATTCATAGAACCAAAAATTGAACACTCCCCTTCTTAATTGAAAACTGATTTACTCTCTCCACTCTGTAAATTATATTAATTCTACAAGCTGGTTTATTTCTGGTAACTGAAAAAGTACTAAGTAGAAATTTCTAGCCACTTTAATTGGTATAGGGTTAACGGATAGTGTACAACTTGACATAGAGTAGAACAAAAGTGAGTAACAAATTTAACAGAAATGCAGAACAAAAGACTTAGTAGGTATACTTTGGACATTGTTTTATCAGTATTTTCGTTCAGTATTACTTTGTTGCTCAGAATTCACATCTTTCGCCTATGTCTCATGACTAAACGACAGCTTCCTTATGAGCACTTGTCCCCATTGCAAGCAGCAGTAGGAGTGATCCAGAAGGTACTCCTTAACTAAAAGTTACATATGCAGTGTTAGTGGACACTAACTTGAAAGCTCTATCTATAGTATTATCTTAAGCTACCAAGCCACAACATATTGTGAAATGGAGTAAGCTTTGTGGATATGAATTGCAGGGTTTAAGGCCTAAAATTCCAAGCCATACTCATTCAAAGTTAGTGGAATTGCTTCACTGGTGCTGGCACCACGATTCATCCTTGAGACCCAATTTCTCAGAAATTCTTGAATTTCTTCTACGTTTGACCAAGACGGTATGTGAAGGCGAGTCTTGAAAATTTAGTGTTAGACTCAAAAGAAAAATCGAAGCCTCTTCGCTCATACATGATTCCTGAACAGGGTAAGGGGGAATGTGAAGGCTAGGGAATACATGAAAATTATATTCACCAAACTCAGCGTATGTACACAATAACATGTGTGATTTCTCAATTTAAAGTAAAGGTTCGTGATTGGATATTATGAAGTTGATTAGTCTTTGGCTAGATGTATATAAACTTGGATGAGTATCTATTTCTCATTAAAATAGGCATAGTTATAAATGATAGGAAGACGATCCACATTTCTGTTGGGCAAAAATAAACCTGGAATTCAGTTGTAAATTATCTTGATTCTAAATGATATTAACAGTTTATAAGTATGATATGTGTTAAGAATATGAATACAAAAAATATTCCAGAAAAAAGAATGAGGGAGAAAATAATATATTTTTTTGTTTCTTACTTTGGTGTACGAGCAAAATCCTCATTCTTTGAACTTAGGAAACACTAGCGTGCTGAATTTTTTATTATATGAATGAATAATTTATGTCTACTATTTTCTTTTTTTATTCTTGAATATGTATTAAAAAAATTAAATTTTAAAATAAATTAAAAATAAAATATATAAAAAATGTATGTTAAATACGAGTATTTTCATTGCTAATAATTATAGATTATTCATTTTAAGAAGTAAAATCAATTTCACAAATTTTAAGGATAAAATCATAAGAAATGTACACTAAAAATGTATCTTTATGAATTATTATAGATTTATTTTACTAAGCAAAAATATTTATCAAAATTCGGAGGGATAAAATTATACCAAATAAATCCAAACGAAAATATTTTTTTTTATTAATTTGTATAAATTAAGAAATAATGATAATAATACTCTAATTAACAATTTTTTATTACTGATCAATATTTATTAAAAACTATAAAATCGTGATTAAAACTCAATAAATAAGTGGAATATACAATTACTAATGTGGTGTCTTTGAATACCCTTTTTTTATTTTTACAAAGCCATTTATTACTTTATAAAAAATATTATACGAAAATGGACTTCTTTAATTTCTTAAAAATATAAAGCACAATGAATATTTATTACAGAGAAGAATGAAAATGTCATTGGAGGTATTATTCTTTTATAAAGCTCGACCCGCATCCTACAACAGTGCTAAGTGATAAAGAAGGCAGCAAATGGTGGAGAACTAGATTCTTGTCGAAGAATGACATTGAAAAAAATATCTTAAACGACAAATTCAGTTTGAATATAATTTAATGAATCATTCGATTTAATTTTATTAAAAATGCAATTAATTCAAGTTTGTCTTTTTACATTTGCATGACATCGGTATTTTAGTTTTTTTATCTATTTTTCTTAAGAAACTACACTTTATTTTTAATTAGTAAATAAATGAAATTTCATGAATTATAATAAAGGTAGGGTTTCCAAACTAATAAAAACGATTATGTTTTCTTGACTTAACTACATTGATTTATTATGTTGTTTATATATATATAAAAATTTGTCTCTGTCTGATAGCTAAACTTCAATCAACGAACATAATCACAAGGAAAAAAAGAGAGTCACATCTATGGTGAAAAAATTTAATCAGAATTGAAAAAAAAAAGTATTATTTTTTTCATAATTAGTTTATTCGATTTCAAAACCTTTAAACCCTTTTATTAATTTGCAACAACATTCCCTTTCCCCGATACATTTTAAATTCTTGTTGAGGCTATGCGCGTTTCACGTTGATCCAAAGAAATAAGAATGAAAGAGCATGTAATAGTAAAAGTGCATGTAATCGAGTATTACCACAACTTAATGAATTGTTCTGAACACTTCCAAACACTTTATTCCTTTTAACCTTTATTACGTGCTGCATACCATTATTCGTCACTTTCAACGGATTCATATATTTTGGCATCAAAAGAAAGGTCCTGCTTAAATATTCCCAGTTCTCGCCTGCACACATATCATATAAGAAGGAGAAAATATTTTAAAAAACTGCAAAATGAGATGAATAAAGGGGTAAAAAACCATATTATAAAATATATTTTTACAGACATATATATGGATCATATTTTTACATATAATTTTTCTCATATAATATTATGTAAATTTGATGTGCAGCTAGCATTTTTGGGCAACGTTTTCTGAGTCTCCCACAACGCAAACAACAGAAGCGTGAGGCTGTGTTCGGTGGAGTAAAAGATAATCTAATGACTCAAAGAGAGGAAGTTGTGCTTGATTTCGCAGACAACAATGGCCGCAGCAACAGCAAAGAAAAAAATTTTTCATCAAAAGGTGTTAACAGTTCAAGTGACAACACTCATCAAGACTTGCAGGAAAAACGCAAAGGCAGTGAATCAACAAAAAAGAGGAAGCAGGATCAGCAGAAAAACCAAGAAAGCCACCTCCAAACTTCACATTCAGAAGAAAACGTTGTGAGGTCCACATCGAACAATTCAACTCCACGATACTCGTGGAAATCATCAATAAGCAGAACAAAGTCTCGGCTGATAGACCCTCCAGAGGAATCGTGCGCAAATTCAGAGTCAAGTGAGCAAAAAGTGGCAGAAAATGATGACAGTGTTGAGGACATGCCAGAAATTTACACGAAAACGAGGTTCAGTGTGTTCTCAATACTTCAATGGCTATTTCTGGCCTTAATAATCGTAGCTTTGCTTTCAAACCTTTGGATATCGTGCTTACAGAAACTCAAACTCTGTGGGCTTCCCCTGTGGGAATGGGAGACAATGATTTTGGTTCTAATTTGTGGGCGTTTGCTCTCAGGTTGGGTGATCAAACTAATCGTCTTCTTCGTGGAACGCAATTTTATACTGAGAAAACGAGTGCTGTACTTTGTGTACGGTTTGAAAAACTCGGTGAAAAACTGTGTCTGGTTGGGTCTTGTTCTGCTGGTGTGGCATTTTATTGTGGTCAACGCGGTGAAGAGAAAAGTCAACGACAGGATTTTGTCGTGTGTGACGAAGGTTGTGTTGTGTCTGTTCATCGGCACTCTGATATGGCTTGTTAAAACGATCCTGGTGAAGGTCTTCGCCTTGCACTTCCACGTGAAAACGTTCTTCGAACGGATTCGGGAGGCTCTGTTCAGCCAATACGTGATCGAAACGCTGTCGCGTGCTCGATTGAGGGAAAGGGAAGAAGGTGAAGAGGGATCCGTTGGGAGGGTGTCGTGTAATAAGAAGAAGCAAGAAGAGGAAATGCCGATTGAGCAGTTGCATAGGTTGAATAAGAGAAATATTTCAGCGTGGAATATGAAGAGAATGATTAACATCGTCATGCATGGGGCGTTTGTTACTACATTGGACGAACGTATTTTGTGTTCAGATGTTGAGGATGAGCCTTTGCTGCAACTCAGAAGCGAATACCAAGCAAAGATCGCGGCTCAGAAAATTTTTCGCAACGTGGCTCAGCCACGATCCCAGTAAGGCTTTCTAATTAAGTCTCTCGTTCTCAGTTTTGAAGTTCATTGTTATTACTATGGCAACTGAAAACGAAAACTCTGCAATTGCAACAGATGCATTTTCTTGCAAGATATGATGCAGTTTATGCCAAGAGACGAGGCTTTGAAGTCAATGGATCTGTTGGGAGCAGCGTGTACAGACCAGGGGATTAGCATGTCTTCTCTTAGAGAGTGGATGGTATTGTGCTTGAATCTCTTAAATAACTCATTCTCTTAACAAATTTCATTCTCAACTTCTTAAAATAATATGATAGTTCATTCTAACAATATTGTTGAACCTATTAAAATAATTTCTTATCAAGTTATAGGTTATCCTTATATATGTTAGTAGGTCATTCTTAAATATATATTCTCAAGTACTAATTAAACTGACTACAAACTTCAATTTATAATTTTATCTTCTAACCTTATAAAATTTTATTTCTAATTGACGTAGAATGTCTAACCATTACTGAATTGTTGAGACTAGAGTATTTTAGTGACTCAGTAGCACAGTAAAATTTACTAGTAACTTGTGCTCTCTGGTTATGCTTTTGTACAGGTGAAGGCATTCAGGGAGAGAAGGGCACTGGCACTATCGCTCAAAGACACAAAAACTGCTGTGGATGAGCTCCATAATATGTTGAACATGATTGTTGGTATTGTGATTTTGATAGTTTGGCTTGCCCTACTTGGAACTCCAATACTACACTTCCTTGTCTTTATGGGATCCCAGCTTCTGTTGGCAGTGTTTGTGTTTGGGAATTCTTGTAGAACTGTTTTTGAAGCAATCATCTTCTTATTTGTAATGCACCCATTTGATGTTGGCGATCGATGTGAAGTAGATGGAGTCCAGGTAGAGGAAACAACTCCAAGTTTAATTTAATTTCTTTCCACACAACAAATTTCTTAGTTTCTAATTATCTTGTTTGGTTCTTAGATGGTAGTGGAAGAGATGAATATACTCACAACAGTGTTTCTGAAGTGCGATAACCAAAAGGTTACATATCCAAACAGTGTTCTGGCTACCAAGCCTATTAGCAATTATCAACGTAGTCCAGACATGGGAGATGCAATTGATTTCTGTATTCATATCTCCACTCCATTAGATAAAGTTGCAACTATGAAAAGAAGAATTATAGAGTATGTGAATCACGTTTATTTCACTGCTACCCAAAAGAAAATGTAGACTCATATTGGAACATTTACTGATACATGTTTTGTAAATTGTAGGTATATTGAAAGGAAGAATGAACTCTGGCATGTGGCACCAATGGTGATAATGAAGGATGTGGAAGACTTGAACAAACTGAACATGTCAGTGTGGCTTACACACAAAATGAATTATCAGGACATAAAAGAAAGATGGAATAGAAGGGACCAATTGATTGAAGAGATGATCAAAGTGTTGAAGGAACTTGATGTTGAATACAGGCTTCTCCCTTTTGATGTGAATGTTAGAAATCAACCTCCTCTGCTTAACAAGCTTCCATCAAATTGGAAAACTTGTGCCACTTCTATGTCTTAGTATGATTTTGTTAAATGCAGAGTTTGTTCTTTTATGTGGTTTAGAGTAACTTAACCAAATCAATCATACAATACCTGGTTTTGTTCCGTTTATGGATGTAATCTTGTTTCGTGAAGTTAATAATATCACCACATTTGAGACACATTATTAAGTGATCCCACTTATAAATATTTTGAACTGATTCTATACTTTCCGGCAAATTCTTCTTCAATTTTTAATGTTTTTGACAGGTGAGTTTTAAGTGAAAGATGTTAAAAAACAATTTAACTGATCCATTTATAAATATTTTGATTTAAAAATGAGATTTTGAAATTTCCAAAAACAATAAATATTTTAGTATGATCATTTTTTTTATAAATTTCAAATATGTTTCTCCGTAAATCAAATTATAATTTGATATTTAAATGTATTTAGTATAGATTTAATCATGTAAATTATATATATGAAATACACAATTTATGTGCCATTTTATGAAATACACAATTTAAAAATTTGATTTGTAGTTAAGAAATAGTATAGATTATGTATAGAAAAAGTAGTCAGCTTCACCGAGATCGCTTTTAAACTAATTTCATAGCCATACAGGTGGACCATTATTAAATTTTGTACAGTAAATGTAAAATAAATATACAAGAAAATTTTCAAATATGATTTTATGTGTTTTTCAACTAAATCATAATATTGATATATTACATCATTTCGACTAAAAAAAATATGTGAAGAATATGAATATTGTAGCATACAGAAAAACTATTTTGTGTAGATTTTCTAGAGAAAAAAACTCACCATTTCAGTGTCACAAAATTTTTAATTTAATGTTTTTTAATAAAAGTATGCTTATTAATTTAATTATGAAATATTTTGGTTAAATTTGCAGTATCATATTTGCTCTAAAATTTTTTTATTGCCCATACATTTATATAGAACACTTTTACCCATCTAATGTGCAAATTTACCTATATAATAAATATTGATGTGAAATAAAAGCAATTTTACACATAAAAATAAAATCAAAATACGTAATATAATATTTTTATAATAACAGTATCTACGTCATGCATAAATTAAGAATATTTGTATTTAACCTTAAAGCTGAATTAATCTTTCAGAAAAAAAAAAAAAAGACAACTTTTAAATCCAAAAGATAAACGGCTAAATGACTTCAATTAAGTTAAAGCCCATGTTTTTTTTTCTTATAAGTGAATAGGGTTTTTCTTTCTACGCTCTTTAAAAGCTATCCTACACCTTTTCTTTTTTTAATTTTCAAAATTCTTAAACTGACCTTACTCGTATATATGTTGTTCACTTTTTTATATACTCTTCCTTTTTAATTACCAAATACGTAATGATATTTTAAATGTTAAGGAGGGTTTATATAAGAATGTCTTCTTCCAAAACACTTATGTTGTAATCAGATATGTTTTTCAGAATGTTTATTTTATGTTTTTAAAACAATTACATAAAATATATTTTGAAACATTTTATAAATAAATATTATTTTTATATAAAATATATTCTGTAATTAAATTATTATAATTTTGAAGCGTGTGATCTGGAACAAATAAAATGGGGAACATTTGTAATTACAGTGTGTACAGACATTATTAGTAAGGGAACTGATACTTGTTTAAGTATTAATTTTTTTATGAGCATCTATTTATTTTAAGGATATGAAGGTTTTTGTTTTTGTTGTAAAAAAGTGTCAATAGGTTTTGGATATATAGTGAGTTTGTCCACAAAAATTTATAAAAGAAAAAAAAATATAACCTAACATAAACTAATACATAAGTTAATTCATACAAGTTTTCTCATAGTTTCTCCAAAATCTTAATTTTAATGTGTGTATAAGATAATTTTAACTTGTACAAAAATTAATTTTATACTTCTCATTTTCGAAGAAATTGTTCAAACAAACTCTTACACTGTTTCTTCCGTTATTAATCCAATGCTAACATATTTAATTGTATTTTTTATATATTGAGTTGGGAAAAAATGAAAAAAAAATTATAAAATTATAATCTGTTTTTAGTTTCCATGAAGAAATGGCATATTTGTAATATAAAAAATAAATTATTATTTCCATTTATAAAACATGATAAATATATGGACTTGTCTTTTTATGATAATATAAGTGTGTGAGATAAATTAGAAAATAGTAATTAATTTTTAATTATATTTAAGTTTAATTTATTTAAGGTCAGGGTTTAATTTGAATGGAAAATAATAATTACTTTTTTAAGTGAGGAGAGTGAACTTAGTGGGTAGAGTACAAATATAAATCTTAAAATTTATTCCTCCTCTTCTCTCATATAGAGAAACCTAATTTAGGTAAATAAGAAGTTTCAAGCCCGATAATTTAAGAGTTGGTGTAGAAAATTCATGTTAAGAATTTGGTCTACAAGCTTCTCTCCTAGTTCCTCTCTTGAATTTATATCTATTCCTTAAGGAAGATATATATGGCTGAAGATTTATTGGGTTGTAGGAAAATTTAGGGTTTAATCTTAATTATGGAGATGTTTGTTAGTAGTTGAATTTTGAAGTGATTAAGAAGCCTTTGTGGTTTTTTTTCTTTATATTCTTCTACAAAATATAGTTTTTCAGGATAGAAGAAAAACTAAGAACAAAAATTATTTTGTTTTGAATTTTAAATTAGATTTTAAGTGACAGCATAATCGTGTAAGGTTGAAAGTCTTGTATGTTTATGATTCTGGATCAAACTTGCTAGTTAATTAATTCTCAGATGTTGAGACAAGTTTTGTTATTGATTTGATCAACTGGTGTTGGAAATTATTAAGATTTTATTTTTACTTTGATGAATCAAAATTTGGAAACTTATACAATATAATGTAAAAGAGTATGTAAATATTTAACTGTGATAATATATTTGAAATTTTACACCTAACGATAGATTAAATTAAGTTTATATTTTCAAGTTTTGACGAGTTAAAATTTAGGATTTAGCAAGAAAATGTTTCTAAATTAATAATTTTTGGAAAACCATGATATAATTTATTAAATGAAGCGTGAGCTTCTTTATTATTATCATATCCAAGATTTTGTTATTTATTTATATAATTATAATAATTGTATTTTGATAGAACATATAACATGTAAGTAGAGAATGAATTAGTAATAAACATGTGAGGAGAATTTCATAACTTTTGTTGAAAATTTTTATTCTTAATTTTTGTATCTTTGTATTGTCTAGTATATTATATTTTCATTTTTCTATAACAATTACTAACAATAATAATTATGTTTAGGAATATATATATATATATATATATATATTTAGATTATTTATAATAGTGATCTTGTGACTGTTGATTTTAGTAAATATATTATCCAATTAAAATAGATTTAATGTCGGTTTAATAATTGCAAACTGATTCGCAATGATAGCCTTGTATGTTTTCCCAATCAGTATCTCTTCTCTTTAATTAATAAATTGGTATTAGCTTCTTCTTTCGGTTAATACAAATAGTTTAATATTATCTAGCATTTTAAATAATAAAAAAACGTAATAGAATACTCTAATAATACAGTATTGTATCACTTTTTGAGATATCGGAGTGTATTTATTCACAATAATTTACTAGGTTCACTTTACAGAGCTGGTGAGAAAAAGCAGAGCACATTTTCGTAAAGAATACTACATTATTACCGATAAAAGATTATAAATGTGTTTATGCTGTCTATAGTAAAGCACCCGAATATAAACTTTAAATTAATTATTTTCAAATATAATCTTCATAAGATGTTTTCTAATGTAATCTTTATAATTTAATAATTTTTATAAATAATTTTAAAATCTTAAATAATATCCCATCTGGCTTATAACATGTATCATCTTAGTTTTTTTTTTTTTTTTTTCACAAAAAACCGAAAA
>Ga0209489_103885_pt1 | contig 28459 bp, 13 predicted proteins | sample SiratrowhiteBW_FD_187527 | JGI IMG/M metagenome (GOLD analysis project Ga0209489, IMG submission 187527) | Root nodule microbial communities of legume samples collected from California, USA - Siratro white BW (SPAdes) (version 2) | ecosystem: Host-associated > Plants > Roots > Nodule | place... | reverse complement strand
AAATTACAACTAAAAAAAAAAAAAAAAAACAAATAAAACCAACCTCATCAGTAGGTTCTGTATTATGTACGACCTTTTCTGAGGATCTAAGCAAGAGTCACGAGACACCCTTCTTATCACCGTCTCCAGATCATCTTGGCTCAATTTCAAAAGTCGTTCATAACGCCCGGACTCGTCACAAAGTTTAGACGACTTACCTTCATTGACTACCGGATTTATGATATCTGCTTCCTCATTGCAAACATCTTTGTCGTCATCGTGAAATTGATTCGTCCCTTTTGAACATTGATTATTATTTTTTTCTGCATTAGGAACCTTAAATTTATCATTGTGGTTGTAGTTAGACAGCTCAACATTATCACCAATACGATCCTTCTCCATAAAAATTTTGCTTTTGTTGGCAGATGATGATTCTTGTAATTCATTTAGAATTTCTTCAGATAAATATTTGGATATAATTTCCAGTGGTTCAACAGGCTGAAGAGGGGCGTCGTTTGAGACCTCTGTTACCTTAGCTAAACTGTACCCATCCCACCATTCACCTAACCATTCATCAAACATTGTATTTTTAGTAGCCATGGACCATAAGAACATTGAAACATGTTGTTCTTCCTGTGTCAAAGATGCCATTAGCCAAGGTATCATATCTTGTAATATTTCTGCTCTTATTCTTCCAAGCATGCATCCAATGATCTTCCCTTGCTCCTGGTTTGTGAAGAATTTTCTAATTATAGGCCAAATTTCCATTTCCTCACGGTCTATATGATTGGAAAGCGATGTCTGCATTGATTTGCACATTTCTTGCAGCTTCCTGCATAAATGCTGATACCTTAGCAGTCCCATCTCCTTTATATTTGAGTCAATTGTTGTAGAAACTGAAAGATGTAATCTAGACATCTTATCAAGGATGTGAGATATTTCATTGAAGTGTTCAACTTCATGGTTGTGATCAAAAGTGTAAGCATGGCTAATGTTTTTTAGTTTTCCTCTTGCCTCCAAGGCTGGAAAAACTATCTCATCCTCAGCATCACTATGGATCTGATGAAGAAAATATATGAGATGGAATCGTTTCCGGAAATCCGTAAGCAACTTATCATTTTTTTCTAACTGGGCTGAGCCAAGAACTAGGAACTCCAAATCTTTCTTGATAGCTTTGTGAAAGAAAAATATTAGGTCAATTGGTTTCGGATCATCAAGAAAGGAAATAGAAGATCGTTCTGCTGCATGTAATACAGGATACTGATGTAACTTCCCAACTGTGGCAGGAAAAAATATGTGCAGATTAATTCCTGTAGAGTATGGTATCTCATACTTGTTCACATTACTGGATCCAGACGAGGAACAGGATAAAGAATTCTGGTCAGAGACTTTATGAGGCTGCTTCTCAGAATTTATGAAAGAAAATCCATGAGCTTCCTTAATTTGTTCAGGTGAAATAAAGCATCTTCTTTTGAACAAATGTTGCAAGTCTAGTCTGAATTTTTCAATAGAGGTTTTACCTGAATAACCAATGCGGAACCACTCATGTAACAGTGATGAAAAAGCTTTATAGACAGAATTGTTTCCTTTCTTTATGCAATAGAGAATGGACCTGGACTCTTTTTCAGACAATCGAACTGAAAACCAAGTTATAACACATTTTAGTAACCCCAGAGGCATCATATGTAGGCTCAAGCTTAGAAGTCTCTCTTGCATTCCATTTCTGCAGTTCTTTCTAAAGACAGGAAATACCTGACAAAAAAATAAGGGTCCAAATTGGTAAATTTTTTATATGTTAGCATGCAGAATCCATCTCGTGTAGGACATTCCACTTGTTGAAAAAATATGCAAGTCTATAAATTGATTTTCTAAAACAAATAGAGATTTGTTCTATTCTCTGAGAATAAGAAAATTTTCATCTATAGGAACATTACATCAATGTTTTTGAATAAGTGATAGGTAACAACTACTTGCTATCTTAATAAAAAAGAATTGATAACATTATTCAGTTTAGAATAGTTTCAAAAGCACAACATTTGGATATTTTATAAAGCTGTTATGTGTGAGGTTAAACTGAAGGGCCAAGGACCTTTTCTATATTACTAATTTCATTCCCTGCCCTCCTTGGTAAAGAAACAAGTAGTGGTGATTTAAATATAATACCTCATTTTCTTGAAAAGCAAATTGTTTGTTGACTCCTGATACAAATGATTCCAGTTTTTGGCAAAGCTTCTCTACGAACTTGCTCAAAGGTGTTCCACTTTCTGAGTTATAGAATAGCAACTGTTGTATATCTTCAATGTTACTTTCACCTAAAAATTGTTCAATAGACTTGCACAACCAGCCATAAGCATATTTACTCAGTACAGGATGAAAGAATTTCGTCTGAGCATTACTGTAATAAGAAAATTACATTAATTAGACGATTGAGAACTACAATAATAAACATTTTAGATAGCAGAGAAGAATAGGTCTTCAGGAACTTTAGGAAATAACATAAAACAAATTAGTCAAATTCCACTCACGCAAAAAAACAAATTGTCGGATGCACTACCTGTAGAAGATGAGGACATCGGCAAAGAATTTCAGCTGGATAAGTATTGAGTCTAAGTTATGAAAACAGCTGGATTTTCTTAGTTGGTAAAGTTCTTTCAGAATTTCTTTCAAATCTTTCTTGATGGCATTATGCCAAAGATGAAGGACATTAACCTGGTTGGCCCCATTTTCTATATCTCGGCCATTCACTTCCATCAGACTTGAAATTTCTTCGGTTTTCCTATTACAACTCGGCTCTAGTGATCTTTCTATATGTAGGAAACCATCAACACCTTGAAATTCTCCACTCTGAAAACAGCTCTGAGTAAAAGTTTGTTTGTTGCTTCTAAGCCAAGAAACCAAAACCTTCATAATGGGTATCTGAATTAGTATAAAATGGAAGTTTATTAAAATATATTAATTACTGAACTGTGTGGACTACCTCTTGCAATGCTGTTTCCATTGGTGCAATTTCATTTAAACACTGGGTAACTTCTGACTGCTTACTTGCAGAAAGGAAGGATACCATCCATGGAAAAACTTCCTCCAGCAACATTATAGGAACACTACATATGAATAGCCACACAAGTGAGGCCTGTTCTTCAGTAGATAATTTCTGCATCAACAGGGGAAAAACCTGCAGTAGTTCACATATTTGATAATGTGAGTTTCAGAATTCCAGAATGCATGTATACTTGCCCATGCAAATAACATTAGATAATATGGTCATAATTTAAAATATGCCGCAAAATGTAATATATAAGTAGCTTGTTGTCTTGTTTTACCCCCATCATACGTTTCCATATCCTAGAATGAAGTTAATGGTCAAGATAATTGCAATTAAGAAGCATACGAACAAGAAATTAATTGCTGCAAAAACTAAATTTTAACCAAGCATCTAAGACAAAGGTATAGCAAGTCATAATTGACACCGACGTGAACACTTTCATTAGTCGGATTAACGTCTGTTCAATATAGGTTTTTTCTTGCACATTCAATAAAGAAAGCATGAACTTTCATCCTTTTCAAAAGTCGGCAAAAATGGGTCTTAACTCGATCACTCAATTAAGAGGTCTTCCCGTTAGTCTCAGATTAAGGTTGTCTGGGCGAGGTGTTTTATTGAACTCTGAACAGTAGGTAAAGATGGGCAGGGTTTGACCACTTCATAAATTGTACATGCCTAAAGTTGAAAGCAGGCCTCTTTGCATTTTACCATATATTTTAGGTTGTTTTCTTCAAGTGAATCTATTCATAACAAGCTGTGATCTGAGTAAGCTCCAAGTTAAGAGAATGTCATAATACTCATCAAGATTAGTTAGCATATTAATATAGATTTGTTATCTTATACAGCACATGCTATAGTATTAATCATTTATAATTACGAAAAAAAATTAGCTGCGTAATCAGTCCTTTATTAGCTTCTGTACTTAAACATTAATTATAGGGTACGAGCTACGTATAGTGTTTCTCCTAAATGCTCCTTATTTCTAATAAAATACACTATATCACTATAAAATCCACCTATGAAAACCTTAAAAAGAGTAGTCATGATAACTAATAGAAGATAGCTTTCGCATTAGTGCAGTAAAGGGCTTCAGGGCAGTTGATCTTTTAACAGTGTGACCCACACATTCCTTACAAGATAGCGCTAACTACCAAGTATAGTTGCTTTCAACATCATAATCTGTTCCCATAAGAAAAATTGAAGCCAAAAATAAAATATTTCCTCCGATTCTTATTATAAGACATATTTAGAATAAATTATTGATCCCATTTAGAAAACATTCTATAATTTCTATACAGTTTTATATTTTTTTTTCTCTTTTACTAGTATTAAATATTATAAGTATTTGTGTTTTGTATTAAAGAATAGTAAGGAAAAATTATTAAAAGTCATTAATAACAAAAGTTAATTTGATATATTAAAAATTGAACTAAATAATATTTTTAATTGGTAGTGTGTTTATATTAAAAATATCTTACATTAAGAATGAGAGGAGTGTATTATAAAAAATATATTGTATGCAATAATACAATGTTGATTTCAACAAATTAATGGAATGTGTTTAAACTGTATTTAATGATGCAAGTATCTTTCACGATAGGTTCAAATTAATGGGATATAAACCAACAAAAGCGAAACAAATTAACCAATGAATGCATTCGTGTCACCTGGTTTAATGAGGAAAGAACATTTCATGCAACTAGAGTATATTTCCATAAATCACAAAAATTGAAAACAGCCACCTGCTTTTCTTCTTTCAGCATATGTTTGTTGATGTAGGTTTGCAAGATACCAATGCAGTACACAAGTTCTTGGAACAGCTTCGAAAAATTCTCTTTAGGAACCATCAGCTCTTCCAAGAAGTGAAAAACAGATCCAAAAAGGTCTGCGGTGCTGTTATGTTCAAGCGAATATGTACAAACGACATTTTTCACATGAGCATCCAGTGCGTGAAAGATAACCTGCCAAAAAAGGTTTGGAAGTGATATTCAGAAGTGCCATCCTTGACTATAACAATCACAATATACATGCTCCTCGTCAGTTGTCACAGACGGGCATTTCAGCTCCAAACATGCGCTTGCAGACATGGAGACAAATATTTGAGAAACGTATCGAGCGAGAAAAGGCAGTGTACTCTTTCGATGCATCAATGATATTTCTAGTTCTTTCCATACTTTTGCTAGTATTAAGTGATGATTGAATAGGAATAGAATGAGAAAAAATCAATTTGGTTAGTAAAATTGCATCTCGCTATCATACTAATCCCTTAAACTAAGAAAAACTCAAATAAGTCCCTGAAATTTGTGGAGTTTCATTTAAATCTTTCAAATTAACTTTTTCTTTTTTTTACTTTAGTTCCTGATCGGAAAACTTAAGTTATAATAATAGCATATGTTTAGAGATAAAATGAAAAAAAAAATTGAATAATTTAAAGACTCAATGAAACTTTAAAATATTTCAAATATGAAGTACCGACACGGATACGTAGACATGTGTAATCTGTAATCTTCAAATATAGGATACAGGAATACAGATCTATATATTACATCACTATAAATTATATAAATTGACAATCAATATTTATATATTAAAAAATCATCTATGAACAAAATTAGTCAAATATAACAAAAAATGAATCTAATTTATTTATCTAATCTCCAAAAAATGAAAAAAAAATATGTATAATCTAAATATTCTTAATTATATATAAGATTTGTATCTTATATCTATAATAAGTTTATGAGCTTTTAGAAAATAATGGTATTATTCTCTTTTAAAATTGTTTTAGAAATGTAAGATACTTAAAAAATTGTTTTATAAATTAGACACTTCACTAATACGTGTCGTACGAATGTCTGTGTCCTATACATGTCAGACACGTAACCTAAAATGATAAAGTGAAGTATCTGACTTCATATTCATAGATTTGATTTTAGAAATTAGTGAATTTTATATTGAAATGAATGTTTATTAATAAAGAATTGTGTATTGATTATTTCCTCAACTAAAGGCAAGCCAAGTGTACCATCAAACATTAGTCATAGTTAGTCAACGATGTAAAATGTAAAAAAGTTCACTTTACCAAAATTGATTTAAGCAATTGACATTTCTTATTTAATTTTCCTTGTAAAAATAAAAAAAAATACTGAAAACTACATAAGTGAAACACCAATAGCACTATAAAATAATATTTTTGTTGCATCCCGATATCATAATTGTGTGCTTAAAGATGACAAATAAAATATTATTAATATTATTAGAATTTGTTTCGATATGGACAATTAATACTTGATTAATTTAATATTTTTATTTAGTATAAATAATATTCAACCTTGCAAATTGAATATATTAACAAAGATCAGTATCTATATATTTATTCCGTTTTCATCTTTGTACTCATTTACATTTCAAATTATTAAGACATTCTTTATTACTTTTACTTTATTTTGAAATTATAAAATTATAATTTTTTATTGTTATTTGATTTTAAAGAGAAAAAAATATTTTATTTATATTAAATTCTTAATAATATCATGCTTTTTATATTTTAAAAAAATATTTATATGCATATTACCTAGTATGAATGAGGTTAAGGTACAAATACTCGTTCAAAATAAAAATAAAAATAAATATGAATTTTTATTTCGAAATAAGAAGTATAATCAAATCCTACTTAAATCATCTAGTAAAACACTTATCTGTGTGTATAAATAAATTTAAAAATAACATAAATTCTAATAAATTAATTTGAAAGTAGCATAAATTCTATTAAAAGACAACCAAAAGTAGGTTAATTTCCCATTATACTACTTATCCAATATCCCATGAACTATCGTTATATCTCACATGTCTCTTCCTATCACCTCTTATACCTACATTTTTCTCTATCGCTCGGGTAGGTATGCATTTTGTTTCTCATGTCTCTATCTCAGTTCACCATAAAAACATAAAATTGACAAAAATAAAATAAATTAAAATTTACCCAGAAGAAGAGTACGGGATTTAGCAGATAAGAACCAAGCAGGTTAAGAAAGAGATAATGATGAAGTTTGAAATCAAGGGTCCATTTATCAAATTCCTCAAACTAACAAGAGAATCTTAGCACACAAACAAATTATAATTATCTCTACTCTGTTTTCTGCGTCATTTGCAATAGCAAAGTTTGAAATCATAGCTGAATCAATAACACTCAATATACTTTATCATTTTACTTGTTAGTTACCAACCAAACTACTTTCAGAAGTAACATGATTTTTCTCAACAACATCTATTCCTTAGCAACGAAACAGAGCGTAGACTGAAACTGACCTCGTCTTCCGCAGCACAGTGATACTTATGTGCTAGTTTCAGAAACTGGAACCTGCGTTGAAGCTGAAGGATCACTTGCCGGCAACGGCGTGGCTCGTCCTCCAACGACGCCGTTTCCGCCAAGCGACGAAGGTGATCGAGCTCAGAGCGAAAAGCCTTGTGGAAGCAAACAAAGACGAGTATGGGAGCATCGACGATCGAAATTCGCAACAGAATGTCCGCCACGTCTTCCTCATCGTTCTCCTCCTCTTTATCGGACAGGGAAGGATCGCCGTCGTCCATCCACGGCGGAAGTGCCGGCAGCAAGCACCATCAACGGCGAAAGAGAGAAAGGGAGGTTCTGGTGGGAAAGCGGCATGGGATTTATCTCTCCCTGTAAGTAATTTTTTTATGCGAAAAGATTAAAAATTAAAAATTAAAAAAGAGATTGACGCTGACAATTGGAAAGAGACTTCGTAACTAACGGCGAAGAAGGTTTGCGTCTTGCTATATAAAGAGAGAGGTGGCATGAAGAGTGCCTGGTCTAGGGTTTAATAATTGCCGCGTCAATGCCACGGGCGTTTTAGTTAATGCCTTTGGCGCGCTGAGAATTACTTTGAATAATAATGGGGAATTGTCTTCTACTTACTTTTTTCTTATGATGTGATTTTGTTTTGGAGCTTCTAATTTTCAAATTTAGAGAAAAAAAATACAAAAGTACAATTGGGAATATAGTAATTTCTAACTCATACATATTATATCTGTCTTTTTGTCCTTAAAATCTGTACTTGGTTTTTAAATTCAACCTAAGATATCATTTGACTTCACTAATGGCTATGATTCAACAATGTCACCAACTCCTAGTTTAGGAGGTTTAATAAAGAACACCCCTTAAAAAATTAACTATTTAATATATTTTAAATTATAGATTATTACTCACCATTTTTGACTATTTTTTTTCAATATAATTCATTTCATACTCAATGTTACATTACTTTCATTCAAACCCTTATCACTTAATTAAAAAAAATACATATAGTTTAGCTGATAGTTAACTAATACCGGTAAACTTAATTTAACTTTATTTGTTATTTCCACTATCCAGCTTATTTGTTACGTTCTTCCAACATTTTTTGAACAATTTTAAACAAAATAAATTTAATAATTATATGATATTATATTATATACTTATATATTATTAATTTATTTGTCGAGTTGAAATATAAAACCGATCCAACCATATAATAACATTAGTTCATAATATTTATTTCAGAATTCAAATATTAACTCCATCATCATTATGGTACTAATGTCATGTTTTCAACGGCAACACCACGATATCTGTGGCACAAACTATAAGGAAAAAATTTGATTTTAAAGATTGAAGAAAAATAAATTTTAAATAATAAATAAAAGAATAAACAATTTATGTAAATAGTAAAATATTTTTATATTATTATTATTTAATTACAAAAATTTCATAATAATAAGTTTATTAATTTTTATAATTAAAAAATTTTAAATTCATGAAAAAGTATTACTTGTTTCTTCAAACAGTTTTTTCTTAAATAAGTAGTTTAAATTTCTGAAATTAATTTATCTTAAACGTGCTATTAATAACTTAATTTATGTATGGTAGAATTTGAGTATATATATATATATATATATATATATATATCAAAAAATATTTTTTATAACCTTTTAATTTAGCTTTCATATTCCTAAAAATGTATAAAGATTCAAAGACATAGACGGCATGAATAATTCTGTCCCGTTATGATTTTTTATTTTTATTATTTTTATTGAAGGGATTTTGTGGGTGTCTGCTAAAGATTACACATGTCTTTGTCTTTTCAGTTAATGGATGGACGCTTGGCCTATACTCCTTAATGGGTGAATCATTCATGTGTTAATGGCATGTTTCATGTATTAATTTTCTCTTTTACATAATATTAAATAAAATAAAATGAATAATCATGAAGTCATAAATATTATATTATATATTTTTTATAAATACATGTGTACTACTGTATAAGGATTTAAAATTTTTAATTTTTTAAATATCAAATAATTTTATAAAAAATGCATCAACATTTTTATTTTTAAAACTTAGCAACTATATACATAAATATATTTTTTGTTTTCATTAAAATATACTTGCAATTATTTTTATTAAATTGTTTTTTATAAATACGAACCCTTTATATCATTAAATTAGTAACTTAAAAAGTTATTGCTTCTTATTGTTTTGTTTTTATACATATTTGAGTAAGTCTCCTTTCAGTCTTTAGATTTGATTGCTGTTTTTTCATACAAAAGTAAAATGAATTTTGATATTTTATTATAATAATCTTGATATTTAAAAAAATAAAAAATAAAAACTAATGAGTGGATCATTGTGTACGTACTGATCAATTTGGTTCGTGTAATTTTTACATAGTTATAGTTTGGTAGAACTTAAAAACAAAGCATTTTGACCGGAAAAGTTCATAACAAAAAATTTTAAATGATAAAAAATAGATGAACATTTGAAGAAACCGAAACGAAACATCGTTCAGGTTAGCGAGAGGAAATATTGTACCCACTTAAATATTTTATTAATTAAAATATTGACCTAAATTAAATATTGTACTAAGTTAAATATTTTTATTAATCTAAATATTGACCTAAATTAAATATTGTACTGATTTAAAAAAAATATTAATCTAAATATTGACCTAAATTAAATATTGTACTGATTTAAAAAAATTATTAATCTAAATATTGACCTAAATTAAATATCGTCCTTACATCAAACATTGTCTCAACTAATTAAATATTTTTTAAATAGTTTTTTCCTTAACAAAATATAAAATAAATAAAAACTGAATAGGAAATAAAAATATATTTATATTTTGATATCCAATAAAATTATTATATGACAAACATAAAAATGTTTAACTCTTATTCTTTACTAAGTAATTAAATAACATATGTCAAAACAACAGGTCAAACAACAATGTCTTAAATGCTAATGGAAGAACAAAATATCATGGTTCGAATACAATATCATAAGAAAAACACATGTAATAATCTATAAATTTTGTTATTAGAGTATTAGTGATAAAAGTAATGATATTTGAATATTTTAATGTTAAACTCAAAAATATATATGAATAAAAAAATAGATATTCAAATTTAATGTTTACTTAATTACTGTTCCATAAAAGCAATCTTCCTTTTTTTTCTTCATTTTAAATTTTTGTTTTTTTTTTCTTTATCATGTTAACCATTGAATTTATGACAGCAATCAAAAGTAATATTTTTCATAGAAAAATTTATTCGAGTAAGTTCATTTTTATCAATTTTTTTCTCAATTTTTAAAATTTGTTCTTTTTGTATGAATATAATTATTGCATGTGTCTTAAGAGACTTCAAGACAAGTCTTTTATTGGTTAAATATCTTAATATTATAGTATGATAATTGATTAGGAATTCTGAAGTAATTTAGACAATCTATGTGAATTTTATATTTTTGATGTTTTTGTGAGTGTCTATACTTTATTCAGGTAAGGAAAGTTAACTGATCTCTGTAGATGTTATGTTCTACTTACAAATTTGAACCTTAAGACAAGAGACACCAATGTAAATTAATAAATTAATCATGAGTATTTCATTTCTTACAAGTTTGAATTTAATTATTAGTTATGGAATGAGTTGAATTGATTGCATTACTGGTTAGTTTATTTTGATGATAGTGTTAGAATTTGGTATTATATACGTATATATGTTAAGTTTAATGTAATATAATGATTGAAATTGTATTGAATAAGTGTGTAAAATTAAATCATACTATATTAAAGGAATTTCAAAAAATCTAACAAGACTTTTATTGATTAAAAAAGTTCAAAATGGATAACTACAGTTTGAAATATAACTAATAAAAAAAATAAGTGAATTAACCTTATCATACAAAATTGTTGATTATTTAATTTAGGAGTTGTGTATTTACAGTTTTGAGTTATATGACAGTGTACACTTTTAATTCTATTTAATGTATGAGTTTTCATGAAATAGAGTTAACTATTCATATATAATAATTTCATAAATTTATTTGTAAATATTGTTAGTGAGGTGTGATTACTTGAATGAATTAATGTATATGTGATTGTAAATTTTGGTTAGATTTATTAATGAGAATGAATGACATAATTTAAATTGTTAGCTTACCAATTTTCTGTATGTTTATTTTTTATTTATGATAATTGTGTGTTACATAAAAACAAACAATATTATAGATATACCAATTAAAGATGCTTTTAATTGAATATCCTTTAATTTAACTTTTTAATAAATTTTTTTATATACATACCTAATAGATATTATTTTGTTTAAATTACTATAAAGAGATATACGTATCTTTTAAAACACTAAAATATGAAAATAATGATTAGAAGGAAATATTACAAAATAAAATATAAAAGTAGAATAACAATATGACACGATAACACTAAAATAAATATTAATTTTATTATTTATTTTTTATGTGTATAATGTACGGTGATTATTAAATGTTAATGGACTATATTATTGATTGTGACGATAGAAATAGTAACTATGATAGGAATAATGCAACGAGTAAGACATTTATTTCAAGACAGCAACAATAACAATGAAATTTATAATATTAATAATAACACTAACAGTGATAATAAAATAAATGAGGATAATAATGATATTTTAACTAAGAGTAATGACGAATATGATAATAATAGTTATTATAATAAGAAAGATAATATAACAATAACGACAACACAAATAATGATATTAAGATTAATAATTTATATTTATATTAATTTGCCGTCAAAAATAAAAAAAAAACATTTATATCAATGATTATAATAAAGAAAATACGAACAAAAATTTTCTTTTATTGACGGTTGATGATAATAATTATTATAAAATAGTTATATCATGAACTATGATAGTTGTTTATATGGTAGAAAAATGAGAAAGATAAAATATTTTATTGTATTAAATAAAATATAACAATTATAGTGATAAAATAAAATAAAAAATGGATAAAATGTTTATCTTTATTTTATCATTATACCAAATAACTAATTAGAATATGATAGGATAAACGAGTTTATAAGATTCAGATAAAGGTGCGGAAAGGATAATATTTTATTAATCTAAATATTGACTTAAATTAAGTATTGCACTGAGTTAAATATTTTATTAATCTAAATATTGACCTAAATTAATTATTGTACTAAGTTAAATATTTTATTAATCTAAATATTGATCTAAATTAAGTATTGTACTGGGTTAAATATTTTATTAATCTAAATATTGACCTAAATTAAATATTGTTTAACATCAAACATTGTCTCAACGAATTAAATATTTTTCAAATATTTTTTTTCTTAACAAAGCATAAAATAAAGGAAAAACAGAATAGGCAATAAAAATACATTTATATTTTGATATCCAATAAAATTATTATATTACAAATATAAAAAAAGTCTAATTCTTATTTTTCACAAAGGAATTGGATAACACATGTCAAAACAACAATATCTTAAATGCTAATCGAAGAACAAAATTCCTGGTTAGAATACAATGTCATATGAAAAGATATAATAGTAAAATATGAAAATAATAATTAGAAAACAATATCGTAGAATAAAATATAAAAGTGGAAAAATGATATGATAACACTAAAATAAATATTAATTTTATTATTTATTATTTATGTGTATAATGTATGATGAATATAAATGTGAATAGGTTACATTATTGATTGTGATGATAAAAATAGCAACTATGATAAAGATAATGTAACAATAAAGATATTTATTTTAAGATAATAACACAATAATAATAATAATAATGAAATTTTATAAAATTTACAATATACATAATGACACTAAGAATGATAATAAATAAAATTAAGGATGGAGAGAATAATAATAAAAATAATAAATTTAAAATCATAATAAACAAACATAAAAACATATTAATGATGATGACAATAATAAAAAATATAATAATATTTTTTAATGATGATTAATGATGATAATAATTATAAAATAATTATATCATCAACTATAACTTTTTTTTATAATAAAATAAGAGATAGGTAAATTATTTTATTCTACTAAATAAAAAATAATCATATTTATAATAATAAAATAAAATGAAAAATGTACCTTAAATGATGTCGTCGTGTACTTCTATACTACACTTCAAAAGTCTATTTTATCTTTAATATAAAATTACATAACTTCATATTGTCCTTCATTTCTGCCTTTTTAAGTTTCATATATTTGCATTTCATCACTCTGTTGTTCACCTTGATTGTGTTTCGTTATCGGCGTTTGTATATTTTCGTCATCGACATTATCTTGTGGTTCGTGTTTGTATTATGTGGTATTGTAGTTTTGATGGGTTAATTTTGAAGATCGACATAGTGCCCTTCATTCCCTTCATCCCTGTCTTTTTAAGCTTCATATCTCTGCACTTTGTCACTCTATTGTTCACCATGATTGTGTTCTGTTGTCGGCGTTTATATATCTCCGTCATCGATATTATCTTGTGATTCGTACTGTATTATGTGATATTGTAGTTTTGATAGGTTAATTTTAAAGTTCGACCTTATCGATGATAAGATTAAAATGTACTGACTTTTGTAATTTTATACAGGATGAGGTGTCATCCTATATATATTTCGAAAGTAATATATATTGATCCAGATCCAATTTTGTAAATTAATACATACCGGATGACTTAGATTCGGTATATTTATTCCTGTGTCCTTAGTATAAGGATTTATTTCTCTGCGCCAATTCAGAAGTGCACTACAAGGAGAAGTCACATAATCGACTGAAGGACCACATGCATATCTCAATACCTCTAGAAAGCCACAACCTTTGACCCAACCATACTTTCAAATCCAACCTGTAGGTCACCCCATGACTTCCTACCTTATATACATTGCGAATCCAATAACTGTGTATGAACATTTCCCTCTCCTACGTCCTTTATTTGAAGGGTTTGATTAAACTTCAACCACAACTTGACTTGTGTGTTGCACTTCAACGTATAATCTTGAACCTGTAAGTAAGATCAGATGTAATTTATTTGTCCAACTTATTCTACATGCATTTGTTTCTAGCTTTAACCCCTATGTTATGTTTGACATTCGTGTAGAACACTTTGTGGCAAATTGATTTGTAGGCAACAAATAACTTGCATTTGTTTTGGAAATGACGTAACGGATTATGATAAGATGCATAATCGATTATAGTCGCTAAAATAATCGATTATGGATTTTTAAATAATCAGTTAGGTGCTTTCAATGTTTTCATTTTCAATTTTTCAATTATTGATGTATGTTGATCTATCTAGTAAGTCATATTCATATATGATACAATAGAATTTTATTATCTTTGACTTAATTTTATTTGTATAGATTTTTTTATTTTTGTATATCTAATTATACATTCTGATATATAATTTGTATCGAATCCTGTTTATTCGGTGGCTAATATATACAGTAATTTTTTAAATTGTACACAATATCGTATAAAAAATGGAATATAAAATAGAAGTGTACCTATTTTTGTAATTTAAACAAGGATATTATTGTCATTTAAAATTTTATGGAGTTCCAGGACGAGATCATGGAGGTGCAGTCAGAATCCGTCGGAGCGGAAAGGATAAGCCCAAGAGCAGGCCATAGTGTTAGTTGGCCGGGCTTTGGTTTCATACCTCCTCGTTCCAACTTGTTATTTTAATATTCTTATCATTTTACAGACATTAGTGGATGCGTGAAGGGTCATGTGTTTGTGTTTTTTCCCAATTTTTGAAATCGTGACTGAAGAAGCGAAAGAACGAAAAGGGGAAAGGGTTTCGATTTCGGAAGAGGAATAATAATACTAAGGAGCTTGTGAAAGAGAGGGTTCAGTCTTCCACAATGAAGACGACGAAGGGTGGGAAGGTCATGAACCCCACCGATGCTTACCGGAAGGAGCTTCGCAAGAAAGAATTGAAGAGGGTATTCTTCACGTCCTCAATCCACTCTCCATTTTCTTCTCTTTCGCTTTGAATGTCCTTTTGTTGTTCCCCTTTTTCTATTATCTCTGCCCTAATTCGTGTTTTACCCTTTCACATGCTCCGCTGTTATTTGATTTTAAGTGCAAGTAGTTTTTCTTCGAATTTGATAATGCGAAATAGATTTTTAAAACAAAGGAGCTGTTTTAGTTTCAACTAAATGAACTTAGCTTAATTTGCCGTGATTTTTGTGTTCATTAAAGTGTGTGTTCTTGTTGTGTATTGCTTGTGTTTTCAAGAATTCAGCTCATGGTCGGATTTTGTATCCTTGACACGTATTTTATTTGTTTTGATCAATAGAATAAGAAGGAAAGAAAGAAGGTGAGGGAGGTGGGGATTTTGAAGAAAGATCCTGATCAGTTGAAGAAGCAGATTGAGAACTTAGAGATGATGAGTAAGTCGTGCTTTTGTTTTTCAATGGCTGGCTGTAAAATGCAGTATAGTTTCTTTCACTTATCATTATTATTATTATTATGGCAAAATGAGTACTGAGCATTGATAAAAGACTGTTTGATCGAGCATTTGGTAGCTGTTGTTTGAATGAATCTCTTAGTGTGTGTAAACGTGAGAACCCATTTTCGGGGAGTAGGAACAACTGTTGAAATTTCCGTTAGTCTCAAATAAATCGTGATGATGAAAGAGAACAAGTTAATTAGATTTGTACGGACTATCAAAACATTCAAATTAAATTTGGTGAACTTTCAAATGCTCACGGTGAATGAAAACATGACATGACTGTGCTTAGGGAATTTCTTTTGAATTCTGTACGAAGTGTCTTTTATACTTGAAGGGTACCCTTTTTGTTTGCATGGAGCATGGACAAAGAACTATGTGTCCATGTCTATTGGAAAAGTTATGTCATTTGCAATTATTTATATAAAAATAGATGTTGTGGTATGAAACAAACAGTTATGCATTTGCTTCTACAAGATAGTTGCAAACTCGAAAAGGGAAATAATGTTACTGCATATACATGTTCTCATCTGGTGCAGTGGTGGCTACAGTTGTTTTCTGGGATGTAGCTGTATAATTACAAATTATGTATGATGTCTTTTAGGATGATTTTACCATTCAAATTCACTGTGCATTGTTGGTTGTGCAGAGGCTGATGGTGCTTTGGATAAAGCAAGAAAGCACAAGAAGAGACAGCTACAAGACACACTTAATCTTGTCCTAAAGAAGAGGAAGGTAAGAACTTATTATATGTTCTTTCTGTTGGGTGACTTTTTTCTATTATTCAATATTACTTTGCAGATTATCAGGTACTTGTGTTCTGTGCACAATTGTGTATGGGTGTTATTTTGTTATGGAGTATATAGAAACATATTTAATCAATGAATGAAATAATCATTATTTCATAATCCAGATCAGCATTGACCACTGTGCCCTTGTATGATGCAAAATATCTCAGTTATTTATAGTCTCTAATATCTTTTTCTCTGTCGTGATTAAAATCCATTTGTTTTTGTGCAAGAGTGATTGCTATTTTTTTGCCTTAGAAAACCATTTGTAACTTGAAATTGGCTTGTGTACCATTCTTTTCATGGGCATGTCCCATTAAGAGTATCCAAACAACATCCTCCTGTGTTTATCTCAATCTGTAAATGATAGTTTAGGTTGATATTTTCTTAGACCCATATAAAAGGTTGTGTGGTCATGGCTATAGTCTGCAATTAGTTTGTATTTACACACTATTGTGGGTCATTCTTAATCTTTGTCTTCTGAGAGACACTTGTTTTTTCACTATAATTTTAAGGCTTGAGTGTTACAAACAAGGAAAAAATCAAAACTTAGTGCATGTTTGGTTTCGCATCAGATCAAGGCAAATGTGGATCCATTATCCACATTCTAGCTGAATCTACTTTGAATAGCTTCCATTTTTCACGTTGAAAACTTAGATCCAAGACACCAACGTCAAACACTTAATTTAAGTGGAAACTTCATGAACTGAGTTTAATATTGTATTAGTAGTAGAAACTGTCTGGTTTAGCTGGGAGACTGAAAATTCAATCTTTAAAATTTAAACATATTATCCTGGTATATGCTTTATTTAGTTAAATGGTTTCTGCCAATTGTTAATTGTGATGATCTAGATGTATCCCTCTTGCATAGGAATATGAAGAGAAAATGCGGGAGAAGGGTGAGGCCCCAGTTATGTTCAGGTGAAGAATTTTCTTGTCATTTTAAAAGATAGACTTATTCGCTATTCGTCTTTGTGGTTTAACATTCTAGGATGACTTTTGGCAGTCATTTGGGTCCTCCTCGAAGGAGAACAACTGCGGAAGAAGAAGAGAGGGTTAAACACCCAAAGCCTGAGGTAGGATTTAACTTGTTTATGCGTGCATGCTTTATGTTTTCCTTTTCTCTTCCTTCCGAACTAAACTGGCATAGCTTTCATTGATGGTTGGGTGACTTACTGATTTTTCCACAGGACTCTGTATATTACCATCCTACGTTAAACCCTACTGGGGCTCCACCACCAGGGAAACCTCCTATGTTTAAATCATCTATAGGTATGCTGAGCTTCTTTTTCATATTTTGTGTTGTAAAATCATGGATCTATATATGATGTTGGTTTGACATCTTCTGTACTCATCAGTCAACTATTGTGCTTGAATGCAGGACCAAGAATTCCTTTGTCTGGTGCTTCATCTAGTGGTGCTGCATCATCCTCGGCAATGGAGACAGAGGATGATGTATTAGCTGTACCTCCACCTCCCCCACCACCTCCACTGCCTGATGGTAGCAATGCAAGTTCAACAGATGGCACTGTTTTACCTGCATCTTTACCATTGCCTCCTCCCCCTCCCATGCCTCCAAAGCCTGCTAGTGCTGTGTCTACATCATTACCACCACCCCCTTTGCCGCCTCCACCTCCTGGTCCCCCACCTAAAGATCAAGTTGCAAATCGTCCTATTCCACCTCCACCTCCTCCCCTACAACAGTCTCAACCACCTCCACCTGGCACCATTGGAGGTGAAGGGAGAAATCAGTCTGTATTAACAGATGATTCACCTTCCAAGGATCCTAGTCAGGTAGATTTGCCTTACTAAATGACTTTGTTTTCTCTGTAAAGGCATGACCTGATTGTAAAGGAATTGAAGGACATGAAATTAGAGATATATTGAAAGCATTCACTGGTGCTGTGATAGTATCTAAAATGATTAAGTATGCGGATAAAGTGATTTTCCAAAATTTAGGATGTGGATATGACAGGCAATATTGAATAAAATACTAAAATCACATCAGATATGCTTACAGAAAAAATAGATATATTTTTAATTTTTAAAAGTATCAAAGACTGATTTTAAAGGGTGGATAAGGTTGTATAAATTTTCCACTCTATTTTATCATGTTTTAGTTTTATTCAGAACCTATTTTCTTTGTTTTGGAAACATTGCAAAACATATTTTGGATTTTGGACACATTAGAGACATTTTGTAATGGTTAAAACTCAAAAAGGGGCTGGATCTTTGTTGTTTTTTCTTGTATGTGTTCTGGTCTTGGGTTCAGTCATGCCTCTGGTTTTTTGAAATATTCATGCATTTTTTATGGGTAGTTTTTTGGATATTCATGCTTAATAGATGGGAGGTAGTATACATTTACCATGGTATGATTCCAAAACAAAAGCTTCTTGGACAGTAACAATTTCTAAAATGCAGGTGCAGCTCCCTCCACCTCCTCCACCTAATCAAGTGCCACCAAAGACTGGTATGGTTCAGTCTGATGGCGCTGTGCTTTCTACGGAGAGTAAGAATTCACTGTCAAACCAGGAAATTCCAAAAGTGGTTGCCGGGCATCCTCCTCCAAGGCAACAACCTCCTGTTCCAGGACCCACTTTAATCCCAAGTTTACAGCTTGATGTATTACCCCCAGGAATATCCCGTTTCCCACCACCCCCACCACCTCCTGAAATGAGGCCTCCTTTACCTGTGGCAGGACTCCCTGGTCAGGCACCACCTCCTGGAATGATGGTTCCCATAATTCCTAGGCCACCATATGGCCCTCCACCTGGTCCTCCTCCAATGATGAGGCCTCCACTTCCACCTGGTCCTCCTCCAAACTTCCAGGAAGAGGATCATATGGCAATTAGACCACCTCCCCCTCCTCCGAAACCATCTTATGTTAAATCTGCTGCTTCTACTGTTGTTAAAAGGCCATTAGCTCAGCACACTCCAGAACTCACAGCTATGGTAAGTTGAGGGACTTTTTGGCTTCCTTTTATTGGCTTTTGAATTTGTGCTTTTGGATTTTCCTGATCTATGTTATTTATTTATAGCTTTATTTTATAACAAGATTTTTAGTAAATTTATTTGTTGTATTTTGATAATAAGCTTTCTTGAATTCTAACAATGTTAATGCCATCATACTGTAATTAAGTCTGGTGGTAATTTTTTTTTTTGCTACTGCATTTAGTGATTTTGATATCTTATCATGTAGCCAAACTAATAACTAAATGATTATATGTGCATTTGCTTATACTCATACGGAACAGCTTTTCTTAATGAGAAGAAATGTTACTTCTGTTTGAATATGTGAGCCTGAGGAAGGATAGCTGTTAAATAAGTTAATTTAACAGATGAGAAATAATGTTTTGTTAATTCCTTTTTCCATATATACCCCATTAACAACTCTTTTATAAGAATAATAATATAATATCTTGGCTAGTCAATGATGCTTTGACGAGTTGTTAAATAAGTGATTGTGAACTGGTATATGGTTAATAGTAGTTGTCAACATAACAATATCCCGAACTCTTACTGAGAACTTAAAAGTTGAATCACTGTTATTATTTCAATCTCTCGTGTTTTCCTCTAATTGAGGCTTTATGTTCTTTTTTTACTAGGTTCCTGCATCCGTGCGAGTGAGAAGAGAAACTGCAATGAGTAAAACAAAACCGAAACCGGCAGTGTCAACCTCTAGGACTGTATCTGGGACATCAGAACCAACTATTGTAAAATCAGAGTCGGTGAGCTCGACATCAGCTCCAAAAGCACAGAGCATTGATGATTCATACACAGCTTTCTTGGAGGACATGAAAGCCCTTGGTGCACTTGATGGTTGAGATCACCACAAGTGGCGGTGCGGTTTATGGTGAAGGATGTGCTCAACGGAATTTGCTTATGTTCAAATATTCACTCTCATGACCTCACTCAATTTTTTATTCTTGATGAAAGTTAATCCAGATCGTGTACACTCTTGTGACTTCTAACTTTTCTCCTTTGTTACTCTAGTTTAAATTAGTGCACTGTCTTTTTTGGTTAATAAAATAATGTTCATTATTAACCAATGTTGTGTAGATACTTGAAAAAGTTACATTATATATAATAGATTTAAAAATTTAGAAAAACAGAAGTGAAGATTTAGCTACCAACACATTTCAAAGTAAACCAGTACAAGTTTTTTAAATGTGGAAAAGTGGATTACAAAATAATACAAATTATATTTTATTGTTTGTAAAATTTATAGTATAGTAGTCTATTGTTTATTAAATGCATTTATATATTGGAAGTATAATGGGCATGGATTCTTTTGTGTTTAATTTGTACTTTAACATATGTGAAAATTGTGTCTATTTTATCTTGAAAGTTAAAAAGACACGGAGAATTTTTTATATTAGAATTCGTGTACATTTAAGAAGAGAAATAGTCAATTTTTAAAGCTGTGAAAATGTGACTTTAATGCTTTGTTTGGATATTTTATATTTTAATTTTTTTTAATCGATAAAAATATAAGATTATAAATTATAAAATTAATTTGAGTAGTATTGTAACGAGTAAATGAATTTGATTTAAATAAAACTTAATATTAATTAAAAATTAATGTAATGAAAAATTTAACTTAATATATGTGGTGTGAGTTCTAACACAACCATTCCACTCCCTCAAAATTAAATTTTATATTTAAATTAAGAGTGTTTTTTACTTCACTTTTGATATTTTTTTAATGAATTAAGATACTTATAATATCCATCCTTTTCTCATCTTATTAAATAAAATTTCAAAACAAATACATTTACTTAGTTAAATAAATAAATTAAAATTCTTCATATTTTCTTTTAAATTCTTTAAAATTTTAAATACATGAAAATTACAAATAAATAAATTATCAAAATAAATATAATTACTTAATTAAAAAATCTTAAATAAATATATTTTCTAACAGTAATTTTTGATTCAATTAAAATCCTAAATACATACTATTAAAAAGGTATAAATATTTTTAATTTATTAATAAACATATAACAATCTTATTTTATGATAAGATAAAAGTTTACTTGTTCAAATAATTAAACTAGCAGTACCATATAATCTTAAACCAAACTAACACCAACGTCAACACAACTCACACACCTTGCTTTTGCTTCAGGAACCACCAATTTACAATGACACAACCATATTATATTTTAAACCAAAATAGTACTACTAGAACACTCTAACCTTACAACTCTCTTTCTACATTATTATATCTTTTCTTACCCCTTCTTGATGACCATACTCCACACATCAGTTGATCTCTCAACTACATAAACCACAACTACACCAACATGCTATCTAAACTACTAAGCAAAAATAAAATCAAACAAAAGTCGCATACTCAACGAAATTGGAAAACCCAAACCTATAATCGATTATGAGATGCAAAACATAGTTATAATCAGTTAACCTAATCGATTAGGTATCTCGCTCACAGTTTTCGTCTTCTTCAACTTCTCGCCGGGTGTCTCACATGCAAACCAGTAAGCTCTCCCACACATGACCACCCCAACTCACGCAACACTTCATCTCCAACTCGCGCAACACTTCATCTTGCAAACGCATGCAACAATGAAACCGCGGTTAAATACAAGGAATATAAAGAATACCTTCTTAAATTAATAAATGCTGAGCTGACATTCAGTTCAAATCTCTTAAGGAAGGCAGGAACCCAAAAATATCGAATCTCACAAATCTTCGCAGATTAAGGCAACAAATCTCCTCAAATCCGTCTTCATCTACATGCAACTTGTAACATCCCGAAAATTTTAAATATATGTATATATATGTATGTATATATTTAATTTAGAATTTTAAATATCATGCAAGATTTATAATTACTATTTTTTTTAGTCATAAATAAGTATTTCATAAGAACATCTTCTCTTGAAAATAATAAAATGAGACTAATTTTAATTCTTGATAAATTTTAAATTCAGATTTTATTTTATTATCTATCTTATTTATTATTATTAGGAAGTTGTACATATTTTTCACAATTTTAATTATATTAAATATATATATATATATATAACAAAAGAACTATATTAAAACTTAATTAAAATAAAATTTATAAATAAAACAACGTGGATTGGTTTGCTTCAGACCTGCACCATTACTTACTCTTTCTATCTATATCACTTTATATATTAAAATAATAGTAAAATCAAGGCACAGTAAAAGATAACTCCTTTTCTATGTATATCACTTTATATATTAAAATAATAAAAATATCAAAGCACAGTGGAACTTATCTACGTATGTATGTATGTTGTGCGTCTATCCCTTTGTTCATATATATATATATATATATAATAACATCTCACTGCAGAAAGAATTAAATGTATCAGATAAAAATCACGTTGCTTAAAGGACATATGATCATGGGTTACGTCATTTAATATGACGATATCAAGCCCTACATTAAATGCAAGCATTGAATAAGAAGGGAAATATTCCCTATTTAAAGCCAAACATGTAACCAAAATTAAGAGAGGGAGCTGAACAGAAAGAAAAGAGACTCCTGAGAAAGAAACCATCAAGTTTTTTTTCCTAACTATCGCCTTCACCATATCTTTCACCTTTTCAGGATAATTTTTTTCAAAAACAAGGTAAGGGGAAAGGAGATATACTATTTTACCTTCTATTTTTTAAAATATTTTTACAGTGGGGTACCCCAAGCCTCACGTTAATCTTTATTATATTTCATGTTGATATTGATTCTGAAGTACGATTTTTAATGTTTATTAGTATTATTATTAATATTATTTCACACCCATGATCATGATGTGATTTATGCATATGGTTTGCGGTTGGAGGAACTTGTTCCTTGAGGTTTAAAATGAGCTGGAGATTATGTATTATTGAAGGGAGGTTGATATTAATTGCTCATTTATCCTGACTATTCACTGCTACTGTATTTCATTATATATATTAAGATTTTATGGAAGTAACATTTAAGTTTTTTTTAAAAAAAAAGAATATTTTTTTATAAGAACTGTATATCTCACTTTTTTCTCTCTCTATATCAAATTATGAATGTATGATAGAACAACAATAATGGATGCGCCAAATCCTGCACAATCCTTCTCTGCAAATATTTCAGCTTTCTTTCCTGGAAATGATTGGAGGACAAATGTAACAGAGAATTCGGTTACATTCCGGGGTGTAGCCTTTACAGTTTTTGCCTTCACAAATTTTGAAGATGTACCTTTAACACTAGAAGGACCTGTAGTGGTTACGTTCTTCATGCCACCTACCATCCACAACAATCCAATAATTAACCTGTTTGCTCCTCCGATGTGATGAAGCCACATATGTTTGATAATCTGTATAATATGTAAACTTTTATCATATATATATATATTGAAGCATAAGTTTGATAAGTTGTATAATAGGTAAATTTTATGAGATTAATAATATATATATATATACGTATTTCTCTTTACTTCAATCTTATTATTCTTTGTTAATAAATTGGAAGAAATAGGTTATATATTAAAAAAAAAAGTGTAAACATAGTTGTTCTAGAAATCTATAGAAACAAAGAACTCGGTTAACAGGGATTCCAGAAAATGAAATGAATCCGAACACTTTATGATTATCCACACTATTGTATTTATGAAAATAAACCCTGTTATTACTGCTTATAACACACTCATGGAAATAAAAATAGTTAAAAACGTAACAGTGTAATTTTCTTAAGAATAAAAATCCGAAAAAAAAAATATGTTTTTATAATCTTATAACATAAACCATATATACATATATATAAAATAAATTTTTGGACGTGACATCAGGCCATGCACCACATCGGTTAGAAGCCCAAAACCGACGTGGTGCTTCCAGCTTCAATGTTTTTACTTTTTGTCTCCCTCTCTCATTTTCACTCTTGTACGCGCTACTTCTTCACAGTTCTCTTTCGCTCACGTTATCATTTTCTCTTTCATGCATTCTCTCTCGCTTTATTGCTCATGTTCTCACCGGTACGTCGTGTTCTTCTTCGCGTGTTGTTCTCCCCCTTCTCTCATTGTCTTTTGTGGTTTCATTCACTACATTTTTACATTTTTTGGTTTTGATAGATTTCGTTTGGGTTGATTTCTGTTCACTAGTTTTGTTATCACTATCTACAAGAGGTATGTTTTCTTATCTTTGTATGCTTGGAATGCTTTCTGGATGTTTGTATCATAGATTTAGGATTTCAAAATTTTTTGGACGAAAAAACTTCAAATGGCCATAACTTTTGATAGAAAGCTTGGATTGAGACACTCCAAAAGTGAAAGTCTTTCGAAACTGCGTAACGAAGCTCTTAGACCATCCCAAAGGGGAATAGGAATTTTTTTTTTCAAAATTTCATTGTTTACCCTATTTTTTTTAATTTTTTGTATTTTTTTCATTTTTTTAGATTTTAGCCTACTATTTCATCTATTTATATTTGCCAAAAAGTTCTCGAAATTATTGTGATTTTTCATTGTATGTATTGAAGATTTATCAAAACGATTCTGGAAAATTTTGAATTTTTTTTATTTTTTATTTTAAAAAAAACCTATTACTTTGGTTGTGGGGCTTCCAACCGACGTCATGGTCATGATACAACACCACGCGGTTTTCTGATTTTAACCGACGTGGTGATGATTTTCACAACATCGGTTATTTAACCGACATCATTTTCAACGTCTCCTGGGTAAAGTCAACGTCGGTTCGAGACCCGACGATAAAGGTCTCTCAGAACCGACAATAAAGACTATTTTTCTACTGGTGTCTCCCTTATTTCTTGATGTCCCAACATGAATGCTTGAAGATAAATCGGGTGCAAATAGATCTACTATACCAATAACTTTCGAAACTGACAATAAAATAAATAAAATAAATAGGACTAGTGCATAACTAGAGATAAAATAAAACAAATAAAATAAACAGGATCAATGAGATAAAATAAATAAAATAATCTGTGTAACTGAAGATAAAATAAATATAAAATAATCAGGACTAGTGTGTAACTAAAGATAAAATAAATAAAATAAACAGAACCATTGCGTAATTAAAGATAAAAGAAATATAGAAAAACAAGAGAGTAAGATAATATATAATTCAAGATAGGTTAAAATAACTAAAACATTAATAAAACAAACATAAATTTATTAAATAAATAAAACTTAACCCACTCTCCCTCACCTTTAAACCGAGAGACACACTAAAAATAAAACTATAAATATTTATTTCCCTACTTCAAATCTCCTTTCTCTCTCTCTCTTTCCCTCTCTTTCTTCTCTCTTCTCTTTCTCTCTCTTTCTTCTCTCTTCTCTTTCTCAATCTTCTTTCTCTTTCTTATATGTTCTCTATCTTCCTTCTCTATTCTCTCTCTCCTTCCTTCTTAAGGCAATTAATATTACAAAATTTTTATCTTACAACATCACTCCACCCACGTCATTTTATATTATATTATATTATATTATATTATATTATATTATATTATATTATATATATATATATATATATATATTAATAATTATTTCTTTTATTTTTAACTATATTTTATTCATAATATTATAATTATTTCTATTAGAAACTTAATTTAAATAATTTATAATAATTATAATATTATATATATTAATAATTTTTTATTTTTTATTTTTCTTTTTATATAACAATAGTTCATATATTCTTTCAATATATATATATATATATATATATATATATATATATATATATATATATAAATTTATATATATATATATATATATAAATTTACTTGATTTATTTTTTAATGTTTAAATATATTTTTAATTATAAAATATTTTAAAACATAGAATTTAATAACATGAATAAAACTTAAAGTTTTCTAACTCTTATAAGAATAAAATAATTAATATATTTATTTAAAAAGAATGATGTTAAAATATCCATAAAAACAAAAGTCTATTGTATTCTCACTTTTTTTCTCTCTTAAGAAGAAAATTAAAATATGCTTTGTCCTTTGTTATAAATTATAGTTGAAACTTTTGCAATATTCACAAACCAATAATAAGAAATGTAAGTTGAATGATTATTTTTTTTTTCATTTATAAGAAAAAATTAATTAATTAGGATAAAAATTAAAGTATGTAGAATATTTCAACCTCAAGTTCATTAAAATAACATCAATCACTCCATTATATATATTGTTTGTTTTGAATTGAAACTTTGTCAGGATTTTGTCCTTAATGTTGAGATCTTGGATAATTTGTTAACCCGTTAGACGCATTGTTAAGTCCCTAAACTGTATGTTAAATTATTCAATAGTCTAGTGACCAAAATATTATATGATGAGTTTATGTCTTGATGATAACCAAAATTAATTGAAATGTTATTTATATCTTGATTATTTTAACAATGTTTAGCTACAGTTTTCAATAAACCTTCTAAGCATCTAGATATGTGTTCATGATAGACAATCTAATAAGATTGGTTATTGCATAACAAAATTCAAATTAATTGAAAATCATAAATACTTTGTTTTAATTATCACGTATTATATTTTTGACCTATTATTTCAATATGCAAATTCATCATAACTTCCTCTAATATTTTATAACTACAATTTCTTCAAAATTAAATATTAATTTTTTTAATTTTATATATATTTTTTATTTTCCCGCATTTCTATCCGTTAAATACACTATTACATAATGTATAAAATATTCACTTTATTAATTGAATCGAAATTAATTCACTTATTTATCAAGTCTAGATTTTAACCAATTATATTCTTCAATTTTGAAAATTTCCTAAATTAGAATTTGTATTTATAAATTTAACATTTAAAGTAAACCAAAGTATTTACTAGTAAATATATCGATTTTTCTTAAAAAAAATCTTCAATGTTTTTTCTTCCAAATAATTACTTAACTTAATTATTTTTAAATTTTTATTTTTTTACCTTTTTCCTCTAAATAAATTTTACTTACTTAATTTAATTTTATAAATTTCTATTTACATCTTTTGCCTAAAATAATATTTCTACACTAAATTAACTTTCTTCATTTTTTTATATTTATACACTTTTATTCATATATTTTTCCTCAAATTGATTAATTTGAAACCATTAATGTTTTATTTATTTTTTTCATAATTTTTCTTTCCCAGTATTTTAGAAATAAAAAGGTAGAAAGTCCAGCTTGGAGTTGGGTTTCTCGAACCGAACTGAATTCCCACTGTGGTATTCTGCCGAGCGCTGGAGACTAAATTCTAACTAGGGTATTTAAAAAAAAAAAAAATCTTTATGTGCTATTTCTTTGAAAATTTCTAAAAATACAAGTTGTTGTTACGAACATCAGTTCAAATAATAAAATTGAAGTGATTTAACTTCAATTTTATAATTATAATAATAGTAATTATGCTTATGATAATAATTATATTATGATAAGTATTATTGTAATAGAAGTAATATCGTAATTATAATTATTAATATTATATAATAATTTTGTTTTACAATAAAATAATAATATTTTTATAATTATTATTATTATTCTTAGCATTATAATATATTTTTTTTATATTATTACAAATATTATTTTAACATAATGATAATAACAATAACAAAAATTACTATGATTTTTATAACGATTTCTTTTTAACAGAATTAATAATAAAAGTTTTTATGCCAGCATTATGTTTGGGAGTTTTGGAATAATTATTTGACTTAAATTTTAAAAACTAATGAAAAAGTATTATGTTTCGAATGATGATTGGACTTAAATTTTAAAAATCTAATGTTAGATTATGAAAAGGTGTTCAGATGTTTGGATAAATCTTAATCAAT
>Ga0209489_103884_pt1 | contig 28462 bp, 17 predicted proteins | sample SiratrowhiteBW_FD_187527 | JGI IMG/M metagenome (GOLD analysis project Ga0209489, IMG submission 187527) | Root nodule microbial communities of legume samples collected from California, USA - Siratro white BW (SPAdes) (version 2) | ecosystem: Host-associated > Plants > Roots > Nodule | place... | reverse complement strand
TTTTTTGGTGATTCGGAAACAAAGATGTAATAATGGTTGATGATTAAACATTACAAGACAAGATATAATTGTGCAAATCTAACATATTATACAAGCTTGAGGGTGCATCTGTTTGAGTAGGTTTGATATGTACAAAATTAAAGCTGAAAGAAATTGACTGCAAATATTTTTTTTAAAAAGTAATTTTGAAATAAGTTTTAGAAATTGATTAGTTTGATAAATAGATTTAGGACCTGTTTGGTATCCTCAAGATGATCGATCCAATCGTGAATCATAAACTGAATCCAAGAAGCTGCTATCACATTGAACTGCTTCCCTGTGTCCTTGTATGTTCTCCTTGCCAATAGTTTTGTGGCTACCACCATTGGATCAGGCTTCAATAGCTGCACACACAAAACCATGCCTTCAAAATTCACCACCATGAAAATTATATAACAACAAATCAACACACTAATACTCATAAACTCAAACAAATGAAATTAACAACCATTTTTTTCTTTCTTGTGATTTATCTTGTTCAAAACATCTAATTTCAACCAATATCTTGTGGATAAGAAAAAGTGTTGAAAATAAAGACTTCATTTTATATTGTGAATAAAATCTTTTTCTAAGAGATCAATCATTAATGAAATTGATTATATTAATACCATTTGAAGAAAGACTGTTCACTTTTAATTAGTGTTGAATAATCTGGTTTTAGAACAGTATTAATTTTTTATACATATTCATTGGCTTAATCATGTAAAAAATAGTGGTGAACCTTATTTTTCTGATCTACAGGGAGTATATTTCTGCCAATAAAAGTGCCTTGGCTACCAGCAACTTCATTGGAAGGGTCATGATATTTTCCATCATCTGTTCTGAATGCAAAATCTGAAGGGTTGAACCTAACAACCCCCTCTGATGTTGCTGTTCCAACGTTGAAGAGGTTGTACTGTTGGTGAAGGTGGCGTCTAATGGCCAGGTACAATAGCCCCAAGAACACAGGCAAACGATGCCATATCCCCAACTTGTCAATGGAGTGAACAATCTGCATAAGCCAAGGAAAAAGAATAAGAATAAGAACTGTATAAACTAATGATGATCATGATATAACATATTATAGTAATTTTTGATGGAGGAGGCATTGTACAATGAAGAGAAAAGAGTTTATCATGGTCATCCTAGCCAGTGCTTCATGGAAGTCTTTGTGGATGAGTTTGTGTAGAAGTGTTGCAGAAAGAGCTCTAATGGGATCCATTACCATAGACCACATCATGAACAATGCTACAAGTTTTGATGAAATGTGAGAGTGTATTATTGTGTAAGGTTCTCTCTCTATTTATAACTGCCAGCATGTTGTACCTCTATGTTTTCACATCTTGTATAAAACATGAATTTGGATAATTTGTATATGTTGACTGTGAGTAACGTAGTCTTCATATTTGTCTTTACCTATCGCAGAAAAATATCTGAGGTTTAATTTTAAATTTTATATCTTAGTACATTTCTTATATCTTTGTCAATTCATATTTAAAAATTGAGTAATAATAAAAAAATGATTGTCTCGTATTTTAGTTCTTTTTATAAGGGTTGTAAAAAATTAAACTTTAAACTTAATTCAAATCGATTTGAAAGGTGAAGTTTGCATCGACTTATAAATTATTATTGGAAGATCTTATTTCTAATTAATGTGAGATTTTCAACACACCTTCCTCACGTTAACACTTGTCAACTTGAGCTGATAGGTCCAACAACCTGCTAGAATATGCTCTAATACCATATTAAAAAATAAATTTTAAGTCTAACTCAATGTTACAAAACTCAATGTTACAAAACCGACTTATAAGGTGATATTTGCATTTATTTATAAACTATTAAAAGATTCATATCTAGTCGATGTAGTATCTTCAACAGGTTAAATATTCTTTTAAGTGTTTTTATTTTAATATATTTTTTTACAATTTTTATAATAGATAGAAAGAATAAATAAAAAAATCATTATTATTATTATTGTTATGAATTTTATATATGAAAAAATAAAACAATTCCTTCAAATATGAAGAATCACATGTTATCCTGAATGCCATTTTATTGAGTGAAAAAGGTTGTCTACCCAATAACGTACCAAAGTGAAGACTATTTTGGGCGGGACCCTTCCCAATAGAAAAAAAAGAAAAAGAAAAAGACTTGTGAGCTGACGGATCAATAATAAAACCTGTAGTTGAATTAATTGGAAGGTGTTTTCGTCTTTATTTTTCAGTGATTTTCAAATTTTATGGGGATGATCTGTTGGTTCTACATGTTGATTTCTTTTTGCGTCTTGGTTGAAACGGGAGTTACTTGATCAAAAGATCCTGGCTTAAATTGGTTATGATGATTAGAATATTTAATGTTATCAAAATGTAAATTTTATTTGGATGATGTCAATCTATTTACAGAGGTAAGTTGGAATATGGTTTAGCTAGGTTCTAGACGTTGATTTCTTTTTGGGTATGGGTGAAAATGGGAGTTACTTGTGCAAAATGTTCTGTATTGCTTAAATTGGTATATGGGGATTAGAATATTTAATGCTATCAAAAGTAAACTTTTTTTGGGTAACGTGAACTTATTTATAGAGGTAAGATGAAATATATAGTTTAGGTAGATTTGGATTAACATAACTCTCAAGTTGATCTTGATTTAATATGATAGTAATAAAATATTTTAATTATTTTTATTTATTTATCATTTTAAATCTTTGACATATGTTTAGTAAGATTTTTTAAAATTATTTAAACTGGTTATATTGGATGTGGTTTCTCGAAATCACGTCAGTCAAGTATGATTTCAGCCAAGTTAAAATTATCAAATATTAAGGTGTCGGTAATGTACAATACAAAATTAATATGCTTTTTATTAATATATAATTCAGACTTAACAGTAGACTTAATATATAAAATTAAGTATAATATTATATATATATATACATTATATATAATTCATATAAAAAGAGGTCTAGTTGTTCATTTCTTAATTTTTTTTAGATTGTTGTAAATTTTTTACATAAATTCAAAAAAAATTGAAATTTTATAGATTTTTTTATGAATTTTGTGAAGTTTCACTACATGTTCACAACAAACGTATGGCCCTACTCTTGTTTGGAAGTGAGAGTATATACATGTTAAAAGAAATTAAACCAAAATAAATTAAACTATAAAAACTGAATTTTCTATTACAATATAAATAAAACTATGTTCTAGTTAATTTTAGAAAAACGTATCATTAAAATAAAAAAAATAGTATTGTTTTTCTGTGAAAAGAAAGACGTGTTGATATTAGAAATTACTTATGCTACTAACTATGTATAGATAGCCTTTTTATTTTATAGTTAGCATTTGTTATGACAACAATATTTTGGTGTTTTGAAGGTTACTAACTTTAAATTAAGGGATAACCTTAGTCACATAATACAATTTATCTCAAATATATAACTAAAACATTTAAAACAATAGTCAGTGAGTTTTGTTTATATATTATTTATTTTTATTTAATGTAGAACTTTCAATCATCTTGAACTTTTAATAATTTTTTCATCAAGTTGAAAAGAAAGGTGGCTTTACTAAAAGTCTTATTAAGAAAAGATATTTTTTCTTTTAACTTCTTTTACTCTAAATAACTTTGTTTATGTATATGTCATGTACAGTGAAAATTTTATTTATAGAGATCATTGTAATCATTATTTCTAATTTTAGCTCAATTATTTAATTTTAATTTAATTTAATTTTAAAATTTAGTTGTATATTATTAGATTCTTAAAGAAGTTTTTGAATATTATAATAATAAAAAGTAAGGTTATCTATAATATCAAATACGTTTAAAATTTTTATTTTTCAAAACTTATGTTAGACTATTTAGAATTTACTAAGAACGGATTTGACGATAGTTTTGTTTTTACACGATCTAATCTATATTTATATTAAACGATATTATAGATACATGCAAAATTCATCAAACAAATACCACACACATATTTATTCAAACTTCAACTTTATTCAAAGTCTCAAATTTTAAGATTTAAGGTACAATATACATATTAATTCAAATTCAGCTAAAGATAGATTCAAATCTTTGCTGTTAAAAAAAAATCGAAATACAACACATAAATGTCGAAATTGATTAATGAGGAACACGAAGGTAAAGAGGAACATGATTGTGTGAGTTTGGAAGTGAATCCCAAACTGAGAAAGCACTGGAAGAGTTTAACCACTTATGTGTCATTTCAGGATAGTGACGATCAATCACATCTTTCAAACTCTCAGTTGTGTTCACCCATTCAAGTCCCTTTTTAGTGTATGTTTCTTCATTATAGTTACTTGTGAAGAACCTATCAGCTTCTAGCCTCCTGCAAATGGACACAAAAATCACATTCAGTATTATATTCTCAAGACCTAATATAGATGTCTTTCTTAAACTATATTAGTATTTTGTTAAGCACTTATACAATTGTTGGAAGCATTAAGTTTAACCAAGTATACAAAAAAATAGATTAAAAAGGTTTGTTTAATTTTTACTCCTTTTACCTGCTTGCCATTAGGAGGAAGATTACAAAAGCTGTCTCACTGATTGCAAAACCCTTTATTTTCTTTTCTGCCATGAGCCCTACTAGCAGATCAAGTTCTTCAACATCATCTCCATATACCTCTTCCAATACTTGAATTGCTTCCTTGTCATCAGTTAGATCTTCCCACTTTGAGATAGGTATCAATAGTAATGACTTCCTAAATTGATTGTATCTAGCCACATTCCTTTCCCTATCCCTGTAAACTGCATCATAATTCTAGGGTTAATTCTTGGCCTTTCATAATAAGTAGATTTAGTATCTTAAGATTAAAACTATATAAACTTGTATATATATCTTACTTTCAAGAGCAGCCAGGTCCACATGTTCAGACCTTTCAGTGCCATCCATGTTTTGTGGTACAAGGTCTCTAAGCCACTCTGGATAATTCCAAAGCTCTAATGCCCCACAAGCTTGGTGACCCATTGATACAAGTTGACTTGCAACTCCTATTTCTGTTAATGTTTTCTCTCCTGGTAGTCCAATCAAGTTTTTCATAGGAATTCTAAACAAGAAATGGAGACATTTTTGTTATTAGTCATTGATTATTTAAGGGGTGCAAATTATTTTAAGAATTCTTATAAGTTTTATAAATAGGATAGATGTAGTAATATACTGAAAAAAAAAAAAAAAAAAGAGTTTGGATGAGATTTCGTTATCATACTCTTTGATTACTGGTGGAGATTTGTTTGGCCCAGGAGTGGCAGATATGTCTCTCAGTTTTAGGTTATCAGGTAGGAGTGAGTGCATTCTATAAACACTTGTAAATTCCTCTGTTAAAGAATATGTGACACCATGATTCTCTGGCTTCTTCATACCCACAAATCCTCCCAAGATGGATCCACCAACATGCCCAAATGTATCCTTAAATTTCTTCCCCAATAACCCATACCTGAAAAATAAACAATGCAGGTTACACTTCACAAAAATTAATAAATAATATTATTATTTATACTATTTATACTATTCAAATAAAGTATTATTTCAATAGATATTTTTTAAAATGTTAAAATTATTTGTAATAGTTAATGCAAGTCTTACCAATTGGCACGCATGCCTGCAAGTAGAGTATCAGTTTTAAGAAGCTCCACAGTCCAATCAATGGTGTGAACCTTTGCAATCACAGCTGAAGTCACCAATCTTGCATGGCGATAAAGTTCTTCATCATTCAAACGAGGGTAATATTTCTGAAAGAGTACAATAAAATAGAAATACAGGTATGTAGTTAGTATTTTGTTTTCAATGGAAATACAGGTATTTAGTTAGTATTTTCTTTTCAATGGAAATACAAGTGTATACATATATATTATTATTTTCTTTTCATTAGTTAGTACACTTATATGTTGTTTTTAAAGTGTAAAATAGCATCCTTTTGTGTCCATTCAGGTGTAATTTTATTTTCAAAATTTTCAGAATGAATAAAAAAAAATTATTTTCGTAATAAGTAAATCATGTCAAATTATAAAAAAAAATTAATAAAATAATATCACCATGACACGACTTTAAAAATTAAATTGAAATTATGTCTGACAATTTTAATATAATAAAACTGAACGAGAATTATGTTATCACGTTTTCAAAATAACTTAAATAAAACCAAGCTACAGTGTTATAATTTTTTTATAATAAAATCGTGTTAACTTGTTATTATTTAGAAATTAAAAAAAATTGCCTATTTTAAAAATTTTGTAAAAATATTATACTGAAAAAAAAATAACATTAGTTACTTTTTCCCATAATGAAATTTATCATTATACTTTTCATTATACCTTGAGAGAATCACAAACTGCATTGTGTTCTTGAATGAAAAGGGCTTGTAAAGTTGAAACACCAGCCCAACTGTTCCGGACGTCACCTGCAATTGCTGTTCCATTTTCATTATGCAGAAGGTTACCATCCTTCGATATCTTTATCTTTCCATCTTTGAAAGTCCTCACTTTCTGTAGAACTTCTCCATTGCTTCCATATACAGCACTTGCATCCCTATTCAGCAACCAAATCCGTGCAAGTTAAACATCTTGTTAGTTTCATGTATATCTACTAGTTTTAACTTTTACATTTGTAGTTGTAACTTCAAAGGTCATAATGAAGAAGAGAAAGACAAGTTGCAAGGTTGGTTTGATAAGATAATTATATTGCGCACTAAAATCTGTATTTATTATTAGTTGTTTGATTTGGTTAGGTTTATTTTATATAATATTTTGATTAGGTGAAAAATAACACATCACGTCATTAACAATTATAGTATATTGATTAAAAAATACACCATACATCATTAACATGAACGTATTGTATTTATATATTCATAGCTTTGTTTTCATTAGACTAATTTTATCGCATTAAGATAAGTTTAGCAACTAAGCATTAGTTCTTTTTGACTTATGTTTAGGTAATGTATTTTGTAAGTTACTTTGGCAATATACTTTATGGATTAATGAGTAATTAACAAAGAATTTATTTATTTACTTTATTGAAATACTCATATGAAATTAAGCTAGGGAGATTACATTTGATTGCTATCATTGCTCGTATATGGATCATCTTTCGATTTTTGTGTTCATTAGTAGTTTTTTTTTTTTTCTTAATTCTTTCAGCCGTCACTAAAACTTTTCAACCCTTAAAAACGAGTATGGTCTATTCTTTGTAGCATCTCACTCCACATCTTTACAATCTCTTGAAAATTGTGAGGGTGTCGTTTTTATATATTTCTTTTTGGAAATGCCCTTTTGTTTTTATAAGCAACTTGTGTTTATAAACTTAAAAGGTACACTTCAATCACAATATAAGGACACAGTCAAAATGAGGTTATGTAGTGTAGGACAAACTAACTCTAACCAAACCACGTTACTTTCCCCGACCCTTTCGCCCACCCTTTTCAACCCTTCAAAAGTGTTATTAATATTTATTTATTATTTTGTTACAAATACCTATGCTCATTATTAACGTACGCCAGGCATTATTTTATACGGGACCATTATACATGCATGTGCCTGTGCACAAAAGCCAAACCATTCCACAAGTTGCATTCTACTTTTTCTTCTAAGTTATCTTTTTTTTTTTTTTTTTTCCATTCAAATTATGAGTTTCTACCAATATCATTTATTAGCACGAATGAAAATGTTATCAACATTAACTTTTAAGTTTTGGCTCAGATAAAGTGTCTTACCACCAAGGTGTTCGAACGTTTGATGATCCAGATTTGATCTCGTAGAATCCAGTGGGAAGTTCCTTAGTCTTGAAGAATTTGAAAGATTTTAGAGGGCATTGGCTTGCAACTTCTCTTGGTGCAGTGAGTTCAATCTATATATGTGTATCACAATTCCATGAACAAATTAGATATCTTCTCATTATCCCGATAAAAAGGCATCATTATGTGCAGTTAACATGTAAATACATATTCTTAATAGACAAATATAAGTTTTTTTATATATGACATTTACTAATTATATAACTGGATGGCTGTAAAAAAATATTTGTAATTCCATTGCATTTGATTTTTTTTTTTTTTCAAAATATCTAGACTTTAGTGAATCACGCAAAAGCATTCTCTTTTGTTTTCAAAACAATACATCTGTAAGCTTTTGGATGCATCTGTTTTAGTAGGTTTGACATGTACAAAATTAAAGCTGAAAGAAAAAGAGAAAAAATATATATGACTACAAAAATATTTTTTGAAAAGTAATTTTGAAATAAGTTTTAGAAATTGATTAGCGTCATAAATAGATTTAGAACCTGTTTGGTATCCTCGAGATGATCGATCCAATCGTGAATCATAAACTGAATCCAAGAAGCTGCTATCACATTGAATTGCTTCCCTGTGTCCTTGTATGTTCTCCTTGCCAATAGTTTTGTGGCTACCACCATTGGATCAGGCTTCAATAGCTGCACACACAAAACTATGCCTTCAAAATCCACCACCATGAAAATTATATAACAACAAATCAACAAACTAATTAATACTCATAAACTCAAACAAATGAAATTAACTATTCATTACGAAATTCATTAACTAGTGGACCTTTTTCTTCTGATCAACAGGGACCATATTTCTGCCAAAGAAAGTGCCTTGGCTGCCAGCAACTTCATTGAAAGGATCGTTGTATTTTCCATCAGCTGCTCTGTAGGGAAAATCAGAAGGGTTGAACCTAACTCCTACTGGTGTTGTTCCAACGTTGAAGAGGTTGTACTCTTGGTGAAGGTGGCGTCTAATAGCCAGATACAATAGCCCTAAGAACACAGGTAGACGTGGCCATATCCCCAGCTTGTCAATGGAATGAACAATCTGCATAATAAGCCATGCAAAAAGATAGAACACACTCATTTGATGATCATCACAACTTAAACCCTGATAAATCCTTTAAGAAGTAATGAATATAGATGATGTTACTGTCACTAAAGTAAGGGAATTGCATACAATGAAGAGAAAAGCATCTATTATGGTCATTTTGGCCACTGCTTCATGGAAATCTTTGTGGATGACATGGCCAAGAACATTTGAAAAAAGGGTTCTGATGGGATCCGTTATCACAGACCACATGGTTATGATGCCGAACGAGGATGAAAAAAGTTTTATGTATGATTTGTGAATATGAATGTGTGAGTTTTCTAAGGTTGCATTTGTGTTATTTATAGGGTCTTGGCTGAGAAATTTTACTTGCAATTTTGCATCGTGGCTGAGTCTGAACTTAGCATATATTCAAACCCGTCATCGAAAACCAACTATTTGAGTGTCCTTTTGTGTGGAAAATGTTACAATATGTCACTATAAAAAAAAAAGAGAATTTTGATTTCTCCGTACAATCTTTCTCTTGCATTTCTCTCATTTCCTCTCATGTTCATCATCTCTTTATGATTCAACACGTTTTAATGTTCTTTTTCTCTCTTTTATGGTGAAATGAACATAATTGTTAAAAATGGTTAAATGAAAAACGTAATCCTTTCGTTAATGCCATATTTCTTCTTTTATAACCAGACAAATACTCCATATTTTATTAACTCTTACACGAAAATATTATGTCTTTGATTCTAACTTTTTGGTCATTATCTGTATTTGACAAATCGTTATCCCTTTAATCCTTATATGATAAATAAAACCCACGGTAATAATTTGAATAAACGATAGGAATTAATTTATTAAAAATCTCACGTAGAAATTACCTAATTAGTAAAATACATTTTTATAAACTAAAAAATAATGAAAAAGAACATGAACTATAAATTTACAATTTTTCAATCAGAAAAAAACATAATAAATATATAATAGTATATTTGGAGTGTCCTAACGAACATATACAAAACATACCATACGTAATTGGATACTCTTGGAATATATACATACCCACTCATATTACTTATATAATTATATGGAGATACCGAACGAGATATTACCTACAGATCAAATTCTTTTTTTATTATTATAAGTTTGGGTCTCCTAATATATAGAAATTCCTATCTTTCATAAGATAAACTTTTGGTACGACTTCAATTTCAAAAAAAAATAAAATTGTGGTCTTATTCAAAATTTTGCTTGCAAGCATATGAGTTGTAATTTTTTTCTTCTTCGTCATGCTAGAATATTATAACAAAGAAAAGTACTCCTAAATAAATGAGATAGAATAAGAGATAAAGTCGATTATAAGAAGATTTTAAATTTTTTTAATCGTCATATTTAGAATATCTAGAACATTTTAGATAATTTGTCCATTAAACTATTAAGATAATTAAGATAGATTCGTAAATAATTTGGTAAAACTATAGAATATCAATATTGTTCAAACTCTTTAATATTACTATGATGCTTAACTTGCTTCTTGCTATTTTATATGAAAAAAAAAAAATCTTACAATCAATTCAATATCTACTTTTGAAATCAAGAATATTGATTTTCCCGTTCCATCTTTCTCTTGCATTTCTTTCTCATTTCCTCGCATCTTATATGGTAAAATGAACATAATTGTTAAAAAATGGTTAAATGAAAAAAAGTAATCATTGCATTACTGCCATTTTCATTTATTCTTTTTTACGAAACAAATACTCCATCTCTTTTACGAAAAAAATAAATATTATGTCTTTATCTCTTGCTTTGACAAAGTTGCAAGATATTAGATTTGGTCTTGTTGCCACCTTCGTTAGTTTACTTTTCATTTTAAGAACTGCAAAATAAAATTCTAACATTTTGGTATTTATATATATATTTGACAAATCGTTTTCGCTTTAATCCTTTATTTATAAAAAAATCTCACGTGGGAATTAACTAATGAATAAAATACATTTTTTTATAAAAACTAAAACAAATGAAAAAGAACATTAACTAAATTTATAACTTGGTCTTCTAAAACCACAAGGATAATAAGTAGTTGGCAATTATCCATTAATTGATGGGAAACTCTTTAGTACACCATTTTCTTGGGGCAATTAATAATGTTAAGTTTACAATTTAATCTTAAACAACCAAAATAAAAACCACAAGATAAAGAATAGTGGAGAATTGTTTATTCATTGATTAGAACAACAAAGATCAGAAATTGTATTAGCAATAATGAGTGTTCGATGGAATTTTTATCAATTTCTTCCCTTTGGTTGTGTTGCATTGAACTTCATAAAAATTAACCCAAACACACTGTTTTTAATGTTTGTTTCACCTTTGAGTTTGTGGTATTAGCAATAATGATTAGAACACGCTATTATTCATTGATTAGAACAACAAAGATCAGAATTGTATAAGCAATAATGATTGTTTGATGGAATTTTTTCAATTTTTTTCCTTTGAGGTTGTGGTGCATTGAACTTCCTATGAACATTAAGCCAAACACACTATTATTAATATTTGTTTAACCATTGCTATATTTTGTGCTCCAGAATTTAAGAATTTATATATTTTTACTCTGAAAAAACTGTTTAATGTATAAACAAATGTGTAAGATTTTTTCAATGAGAAATTTCTTTCACATGTCGAAAAAATCATTATAAAACTACAAGAAATGCTCTTAATTTTAAGAAAAAAAATTAATACTGGGAGACATGTATTTATGGTTTAGTGATAAAAAAGAAACAAGTTTTTAATACAAAGAAAGAATAATGTAGTCAAGAAAGGAAGGTCATTAGGAACACGTGCACGAACAGTCAACTCACAACATCTCTGATACAAACACGGATAACTATGATGAATTCAAATAAATAATATTTAAATTATTCTACATTGAATTGAAAAAAAAAATACAATATGAGCATTAATAATAATAAAATGGAAGAATAGATCATAATCAAATCTAGTTGTAATGGGATTGGTTAGTTTAGATTAGAGGTTCGAATTAAAAGAAATTAATGCAAGTTAGACTAATTAAAGTTGATTGATCTTGATAAACAATGACGCGAAGGATCTAATAAAATAATTTATTTATTTATTTTGGTTTACTAAAAATATTATGTTACTTAAGAATGGAACTAAAGATGGTTTCTAAATACTTTATTTCTTTAACTCATGAAACAATTTTTATATACAAATTTAATCGCGAAACAAGTAAATTGAGTAAAAAGATAATTAAGTTATAAAAAAATGATACATAATTTTTTTTATTAAAAATTGAAATTTAAGTTTAAGTCTTTTATTGACTAAAAAAAAAATGAATAACGTATAAAGAAGCTTACTTCAATTTTATAAAATCTTGAATTGAAAAGGTCACATCAATTAGTTTGTGTAAATCTAATTCATATTTTATTATATTAAAATGTTCCTGATATTTTTCTCCTAATTTTTTCACTGTCACAATCATATTCATATATATATATATATATATATATATATATATATATATATATATATATATATATGATTAACATGGAAAGCTATTCAATGATTAATAACTATTTAAAGAAGTTAAAAAAAAGTTATATGCATTTTCTTTATTTAGCAATTCACGGTTAAAAAAAAAGAAAAAGAAAAGTTGATTGTGAGCGACTAAACTTTAATTTTGACTATTATGCTCGTATTATGATACGTTCAAAGGTATTTTTCCTCATGTTTCTTGCTTACCAAAAGTTTTCATTTAATAATATTTTAATTAGGAAATTTTTTTTCACGTGTTGTTTTCAACTTTGCTCATGTTATGATGAGAAAGTGAAATTTGGTATTGAAAAAGCATTCTCGTGTCAATACATAATTTTATTCTAATTTAGGTCTCTTAATATGTCAAAATTATATAAACAAAAATCTAAAATTTATCATTAATATACTCATTTAAAAGATAGTTTAAATATATTAAATAAATTTACTTAAAATTTCTTGAAAATAAAAGAGTTTTCCAATGCAATAGCTATCAGAGAAAGAAACAAAATACAACAACTGGGGCTCCGAAGTGGGGGAATGAATGTGTCAAAATTAACGATAATTCCGTTTCTGGCGGCGGCACCATGTACCAGGATGTTTCCTCTCTATTTAAATAATTAATTATAAATGAAATTAACTAATTTTATTCAGTTAAAATTGTTAGTGTAAAGAGTATATACGAAAAGTGTTAATTGTAATAATTTTTTTTTATATTTTAAAATACATCTTTTCAAAGAGTAAGAAAAGGTATAGATTAATTTTCTTATTATACTTTAATTATAGATTCATTTCAGTCACTATACTTTAATTAACAAAGATTAATTCAATCATGATACTTTAACTAACGTTTACAACAGGATTAAGGTGAATTTATTTGAACATTAACCCCTAATATCATGGAAGAAAATTTAACAATTGTAGGTTTGTTATTAGATAAAAGTAGTATATTTTTAAAAATATGCAACAAATCAAATTTAAATACACGCAATCAACGTGTATTACTTTTTTTTTATAGAAAAGGTGTATTAAAATAATATTAAATTAAATACAAAACGTGAAAGAAAATTATATAAAAAGTGAATAGAGAAATTGAAAACCCATCAAATTTGACTAAAGGCATCAAAAGGTTATATAATTATATCATTTTGTAAAAACAAAATCCTAACTATCTCTTTAAATTTAGGGAAAAAAAACTAAAATTATCAGTAAATAACTTTAATCAGTGTCCTAAGCTGGTTAAGAAATTAAAAATAATTTTTATTAGGATGAAAAAAAGGTATTTATATGATTTTTAACATTTTTTTTTTCTTTTGATTCTTCTAGCTAATGAATGTTTAACAACAACCAAAAGTAACTTTAGTCCAACATATTCATTGCAATGCAATAATTTGTTTGAGTCGACAGATTATTTTTTAGTTTTTTATTATTCTTTCATTGTGCCTTTGAGTTACACTGATTTCAATATATTAAAAATATTTCTAATAAATTTTAAATATTAAAATATATATAATTTGAAGATACTTCGCTAAAATAATACCAAAAAGTTAGTAGATAACTTAGATTTAATCTTTTAACGTGTTATTTTTTTTTTCATTTAGGAAGTATTATATTCAAACACTTTCGACATACACTTTTGGCTAGAACTGGGAAAAAAAAAAATAAGTAATTAGCATTATAATCATAAATTAATAGGAAGAAATCAACTAAGTAGTTAGCATTATAATCGTAAATTAATAGGAAGAAATCAATATAATAAAAAACTTTGCAATAAAATATTGTTGGTGTATATGGTGTGTCTCTGCACAACATAAATGATCACAAAAGACAAATATGTCTATTGCTTCAATAATACAATTTTTAGATATGATAACAGAGAAAAATGTTTCAAATTTTGCAAACGTTTAATATGATCATATAAAAAAAATCAAATCATAAAAAGTCAGGCTACTTAAATACTAAATATGACAAGCTGATTTTGATTACAAATAAAATAACAAAATTATAAATAGAGAATCACTATTATACCATATATACTAGTTTGTTCACGTGTAAATGCCTGAAATGGTTGCTTTTATAATGGACGGTGAACAATTAGTCAAAAATATAAATAAAATTAAATAAATTTAAATTTTTTTCAAACATAACATGATTTGCTATCTACCTTAATATATAATATAATAAATAGTTATATAGTTATGTGATAAAGTAAACATGACATGGAAATGAAAGGTGACCATAAACGTGATATATGAAAAAATGTAGATATATAAAACATTCCAAATTTTGAAACTAAATCAGAATTAATAAAACCTAATTTCTTTTAAGGAACATAAACAAAACAGATATGATGTTTTAAAGGTTAGTAACAGAATTTTCCCATTTTATTTGCAGCAGAATTTCTCCAACACTTTCTTTCTCTTTTTTTACACGTAAATTTGTGTCCTCTTCATTCTCTATCTCCAAATTTTGTTGATTATTTACATTAACTTAATGAGAAACCCTTCTTAGTTAGTTAAAATAATTATCGAATATTTTTTTAATTAGGGTTTAGTGAATTAAAATTAATTTATACATAAATTAATATATAAAAATTTGGTTATATAAATCCTTTAAATTATTATTTTTAACTCGTATAAACTAATTTTAACAACTCATTACATTTTCTTTTCTTAATTTTAGTTTCAGAATTTTATACCGTTCAATCTTAGTCCTTTGATATATATATATATATAATATGATCTTTTCGTGAAAAAATTATTACTCTAATTTACATTGTAGTTTTGGGTTATTGTATATCATAAAATGTACATGGATATATCTAATAAGGATAATAAACTAGCTACTAACTAGTTTGTCTAACTAAAAAAATGTTTAGTTATTAAAATAGTTTGTAATTTATAACTCCCAAACTAAACTAACGAATTTATAGATGGTATCTTATTTAATTTTTTACGATATTACTCTTATTTTTTAATTTCGTTTTACTTATAATTATTTATTTCATTATGGAAAGAATTAATTATTTTACTATTTTTAGTATTTATTTAATTTTATTAAATTTAAATTAAAAATAAACATTATAAATAAAAGTAACAAATATTTTATTACAAAGTATTACGTGAAAATTATACGTAAAAAACTATTAAAAAACAATATAACATGATTTACCTCTTAATTATCGTTATGTCATTAAATTTATCTTTTATAGTTTATGATTAAACTTTTTATTTTTTATTTTCATATTTTATCGGTTCATTAAATTTTTAATGAAGCGGTGATATTTCATAAAAGCATCTAAAAAATTCAAAATGACATCATTTGCAAAAATAAAATAAAACAAAATTATTTTATTTTATTTTTAACTTTTTTATGATACACTATTATTCGTTACAAAAAATAATAAATACTTAAAGTGTGAATTTTTTAAAAAATTTACGATAAAATATAAAGAATAATTATTAAATCATAATAATGATAATAATAAAGTAATAAAATGTATAATTAAGTTCGTAAAATATTTCTGTGAGTGACATACTGCTGACATGAGCAATCTTGTAAATTATAAACTCTGACCAAGTAATGTGAATGTGAAACATCAATTTATGTCACTCTCTATATTCCGCCACTGGGTACTTCGATCCTTTCTTTATTTGGACATACATCACAACTCTTATTATTATTTTAATAATTCTATAATATTTAATAATAAAAAATATGTTTGTAATTAAATATTACAAAAAATTATTAAAATGATAATAATAATTATAATTTAAAAATTTATCCATCTCGACAAATTCAATACAAAATTTGAGTAACTTACCTGTGATCTTATTTACATTAAGATGGTAAAATAGATAAATTACACTTGTTTCTATCTATTCTACCATTAACCCAAGCTATTGAAAATAGAAAATTGAAGATAGAACGAAGGTATGATAGCATTGTTGTAATAATCTAGAAAATAATATTTTTTTATAGAGTCATTTATTTATATATGATGATTTTATAGAGTTTATTGTTAATGTGGTGTGATACTTGAGTGAATGTTTTAAGTTGGTTTGATTGGAGAGTTTGTTAAATTATTGATGTTAGTATATGACAAAGTTTTAAAATTCTTAACTTACCCTATTTTTCTTTTATTATGTTTGTTATTTTTTATTTGTAATGATCTTGTGTTAGAAAAAGATAATAGAGAAGTATGTAAAATATGATATTGATTAAACAATATTTCTTTTTTTAAAGTAGTTTGAATAAATTTCAATTGCCTTGAAGAATAGATATATATATTTCATTATTACAAGAGATATTGTGTTATGATTGTGGGGTGTTATAGTTGTTTAGAGATGTTTTTAAAAATTATAAAAAAAGTTTAGACTTTTAGAAATGAACTAACTTTTCACCAATCCATCAAACCAATTTTAAGTTTATTATTTCATCTAACTCTTCTCAAAAATAATAATAGAACAAAATATTGTCTGAGATTCGTATCTACTACATTGATTATCTTCTAACGTTAAATGTTAGATCCTAAAAATAATACTATTTTCATACCAAAATAAAACAAAAGTAAAAAATTTTGTACTATTCTGTTTTTTAAATTTTCTTTCCAATATAAGTATAAATATAAATGTCCTCAATTCCTATCCGCTGATTAGTAAATTGTTTAATAGGGTGTTAGTTAAATGGATTAGTCCACCGATGCAAACTTTTTCCTCCACCTTCATACTTACTTCCTACACCTCCAAATCTGTTCTCTATGAAAAGACCGTTTTACTCATGTAAGTGTTTGTTAAAACCTTTTTTAGTATAGGCTATTTGGGAAGTCAATTCTAGATCTGAAAACAATTTTCGAAATAGTCCATTCCGAAATAGGAGGTTGAGGAATATATAAGGTGTAGGGTTGGGAAGGATATGACTACCTGTGCAATAAAATTTCAGGGATAATATGAGAAATTTGCAATTATATGAAGGTGCAAAAAGAAAATATGGAGGTGCAGGAAGAAGCCGTCCAACCTAGATGTATCTCTAAATAAATTTTTTTGGACAAGTTCTTCTTGCACCCTAATAGGTTCTTCCTGCATCCTAATAAAAAATTCCATACCACAAATGCCCTTGTATGACAATCGGATGACACTTCCATCCGGTTGTTAATTTTTTTCAAATGACAACCGGATGGGGGTACCATCCGGTTCTCATTTCAAAATCAAAATGATAACCGGATGAAACCCATCCGGTTCTCATAGTCCAAATCGAAAACGAATTAATTTTTCAATTTGGATTATGAGAACCGGATGAGTTTCATCCGATTATCATTTTGATTTGGAAATGAGAACCGGATGGCACCTCCATCCGGTTGTCATTTGAAAAAAAATTAACAACCGGATAGGGGTGTCATCCGGTTGTCAATTTTTTTCAAATGACAACCGGATGGAAGTACCATCCGATTGTTATACAAAGACATTTGCGGTATAAAATTTTTTTATTAGGATGCAGGAAGAACCTATTAGGATGCAGGAAGAACTCGTCATCTTTTTGATGGGTTAATGGCTTCAACCATGTGGCCTTTAGAGAGAATGTGGACAAAATACTTAATAAAAGGAATCAAATATATCAAATCATGATTTTTAAGTTAAATAAGATATTATGACACTACTTTTAACTTTTTTAAGGTTGTATTTGTAAATTTGTTTTTCTATATACGTTATTTAATTTTTTTCATTTTTCCTCAAATGTAAAAATTTCAGCTTGTACTGTATTATTGATGAGTTGAATTCAATCAAATTACTTTAAAATTCAATTAAATTCTATAATAGTTCAATTTATGGATTTTTCCCACTCCTAATACCTATGTAGCTCAAATACATAACACAAATCAGAGTTTACAAACACACTACCTATTACTTTCAATGAAATGAAATTGATTATCTACTACTGTGATTTTCTAGTTCTATGCAACACCTTTATGAAATTTACAAAAACACTAAATTTGAAATTTTCAACATACTTTTCTGCATACACATCCAGCAGAAGCGATTCAGATATTTGTACATCACATTTATTAACTTCAGCAGAGTCTGATCTGATGACTTGAAAACATAAAAGACAGTGACATATACATACATACATGCATATATATATACACTTATTCTAGCTGCTTCACAGGTTGTATTTAAAGTGGCATTCATGGTTCCATTCCATAGCAGATCACAGTAGTAGAGGATCTACACTTGAGAGAAATGCAATTATTAAAGCATTTGATTTCATTGTTTACTTTAATAACTGGCTATTTATCACCAACATTGTATCATGATGAAAGGACACAACAAAGAATTTTAAGGCATTATCATTCATGTCAAAGATCCAGTGAACCACTTAAAATCTTCCATACACTATCTTGCAAAAGGGTAACAAGTTGGAGATGCAGGGAACAGTGAAACCAAAGTGTTCACCCTCATAACACTGTGCTGTTCCACAACAGAAAAAAAATGGTTTATCATTTTCTTCAATGTCAAGGCTAAAGAGTGGAAAGAGTTTATAATTTTCTGCTATACATTTCCATCAATCTTCTACTTAGAATGTACAGTTTCATAGCCTTTCAGGAGAGGAATACTCTCATTTCTCAGTAGTTGGTGATTCTTTCTTCTATACCCTTCCATCTATTTTCTTTGTAGAATTTACAGTTACATAGCTTTGCAAGAGAGGAACATTCTCAGTGATTGGTGATTCCTGGCTACCAACATCTTCCTCCCCTTCCTTATCTTCCTTCTGTTCAGTTGCTTTGCCCCACATCACAGTATAAAACCCAATTGATATTATTGTGGCTCCAATTAAACTGCAAAATGCAAGAAGAATGATATGCAAATGATAAGGCCAACATACTATATCACTGAAATTGCTTACTTTCTTTTCTGTCAAAAATGCATCAGAAGCAGTAAAACTTAAAAGGGTTTTAATGACATTAAGTACTAATTAAAATGGAATGTTGATAAGTGCAGAACTGGAAAATAACAAACAAGTGACCAAATCAAGAGTGGCTAGCACCAGATGAAGGATGAATAAGAAAACAAGGTCACATGACTGATGTGTAAGGACTTATTTGGACAAGTTTCTCTATAAATATTTGTAGCAGAGAAAATAACAAGAAAAAGTAAAATAAGTTTCTCCATAAACTAAAATTTGCTTATGCATAAGTTAAAAACCATAATTTAGAGAGAATATAGGAGGCAGTTTTTACAAATTAGCTTATAAATAAACTTATTTCATTTTTTGTTCTTAACTTCTCTTAGAAATGTTTATACAGAAGCTTGCACAAGCATACCCTAGCTGTTTTAAAAATTATAAGATCTTTCTATTGATGTACCAGTTCTGGACAAAAGGACTAGCTTAGTTTCATTGGAAGTAACAAATTTTCAGTTAGGGGTCATTGTCTAGATAAGTAAGAAACAGAAAGAGTTATATGATATTGAATTAATTTGCATAGGAGAGCATTATTCACTTTTATAAAGATTAACCAATTTACCACCACCAACACCATTAGCTCTAGTGTTTTTCCAATCCTTTTTTGTTTGGTATAACTAATAGTTATGGAGAACAGTTACAAGATAGGGAATAGCAATTGCTTTATTCATATGCATTTTCCTAATTACTTCACCTTGTTTTAAAGAAGAATCAAATGTGAAAGTTGCAATACTAACCTTCCCACATATAGAGTATCACCAAGGAACATAACACCCAAGGCAACTGCAATAACAATTGAGAGAGGCTTGAACATTGCAACATATACAGGCCCTTTTAAGTGTATTCCCCATGCATATATTGCACTACTCAAGAACTTGTTAAATATTCCCTAATCACAAAATGCATCATCATCAACAAATTATATTAGCTACAGTGTATTTAAGGTGAAACTGCAGAATAATTTTTCAAAGATGTCTTACAGTGCAAACAATAGAGATCAGGGTTATATCTGGTCTTATTTTCCACGCACTTGAATTTTTCTCCCCAATTAAACCTACAATTGAAGCTACAATGGCTGCACACAAGTTGTAAAAGAACACCATAGTCAGTTCATCCGGGAACTCCTTCAAGATTTCAACCTATAAAATGGAATATCAGAATTTTAAATTATGAGTACTACCAAAATGACTATTGCTATACAAATAAACCACCAATTTCTTCAACCATTAATAGTTCTTTCTTGAAGTAATAAAACTATTTAACAATGTCTGAACTCTGAACTATTGAATATCCATTAGTTTAGCTCCTAAGTCAATGTTTTTTACTTTAGTACAACTCAGGGACTAGTTTGAATGTTTTTTAGTATTTATGAAACTACTTAGAATGATTTCTAACACTTCTGAAACAATTTATGTGATTTATCTTAGCACAAAACTAAGATAAAGTAATAGGTGTTGTTCTCCAATTAGATTTGGAGTTTCATCTCAATAATACACAATGAAATTTAATGAACTTCTTATTATGCAGATTAGTGAAGTGAAACTCCAAATCTGAGGGGAAAACAAAATCAGTAACACCTACAACACTGTGTTACTTTAAGAACCATTTAGGTGAGAAAGTAACACTTCAAGGATCAAATGGGTGATTTACTCATTTCCACAATATGCAACAACAAAAATGCATACCTGTAAAACGAACCATATAGTAAGTAGTATATTGCAAGCTGTCAGCAGAAGGCCACCAAAGGCCCAATTTCTATCTACTGAAGTAAGAATGCCATTTGATTGTGAAAGTTGAAGTGAAGGGGAATTATCAGTGATGATGATCGATTGACCTTTGTAGAAAGTCACAATAAATGCACCTGATATCGATACAATGCTGCCCCAAATCTTAGCTTGGGTAGTTCTTCTTCTTAAGGCTATCTTTTCCATCCTTAAATTGTGGTGGTAAATTGACAAGAAAAAACAAAAGAATGTTTCTGTAAGTAAAATCAAAATTGGTTGCAACCAAAATTTTCCTTTCTTCATTATAATATAAGCTTACAAAACTTGCACATAGGTAGAAAAGCGGTAACCAGAATGGATGTGAAAAATGGAATTTTTTGAAAGAGAAAATGAAATTAGGGTTGGTTTCACCAAAACAAAACTGGCTCCACTCTCTAATGAAACAACATAAAATTATCATAGGAATTACCAAAAGGATAAAGTAATGTCGGAAAGCTGTGGGATTCTCATTCACAATAATGGAACAGATCTGTCAGGAGTTGTACTTCTGCCATATAACATGAAATATTTTATTTTCATCTTTCGTTTTCACAACTGTCGACTAAAAAGGTATAATTTTTTAAACTAATTACTTTAAAAGTCAACAAATTTATCATCCCAGATAACCCAATTGAATGAAAGTAAATTAAATTAAAAAAAAAAAAAAAAAAAAGACTTTGAAAGTGAACCTGCAAATGACAGCAAGTATGAAGGTGAAGGCAGGAGTGAGGTTGCTGATTGCAGAGGAAAGTGTGGGAGAACTATAACTGATGCCAACATACCCCAGAATCTGAGATGAAGACCTGCATCAGAATCCAAAAGTTAGTACAACAAAGTGGAAGATAGAAGAGGTAAGTCAGAAAACTAAATCTAAAAAGCTTTAACCTTTGTGGTGCCCTTTACATACCCTATGACCCCAAGAAGAGCAATTTTAGAAAGGATGGAAAAGCTGAGAGGGGGCACCACTCTTGATCTGGAAAGAGACATGATAAGGAATGATTGAAGGGTGAGTTCATAGTTAGGAGCTGAGAAACATGTGTGTGTATAAGATTAGCATCATCACACCTTCTGTAGAGAAAAATCACAGGAAGGAGTACAAGAAAGGCCAAACAATAGGCATAGGAGACAAAGACATAGCTACTCATCCCTTGCAGAGTGGCTGCTTTGAAGAGAGTGAACAAGGCTGTGTTGTTGCATTCATTGGCAACAAGCACCACCAGAGGTAGCAAATCCCTGTAACAGTATCTTCTATCCATCATTTCAGTCTTTGAAACACACACATACTCTAGCTATAAATATGGACAATTTGCACTTTATATATTACAATTTATTCACAACTTTTTGTAGCACTTAATTAACTAATTCAGTAAAATTTTAAAATTTTGAGTTTTTCAGTTTATCATGGTACATGAAATCTCTGGTTTGTCAACGGGTTCGGTTTAAGTTTGAATGATGTGATTATATTAAATGTTTTTTTCTTTTAAATTCATAATGATTTTATCCTAATGAAATTAGATATGGTCATTAAAATGTTAACAGTTTTCTCTCATTGAATTAGTACATCAATGCATAAAGGGACCCTTTGGTTGCAGAAATGGATAAGGACAGGATAGAGTTGTGCTTCAATTTCATCTGTTGCTAAATTGGATGAAGAGTGGAGATGCTAAAGTAGGTTCATGGGGACACTTACTTTTGGAATATGAGTGTGAAATATGAACTCACCAAGTGGAGATAGCACAGACAGAAAGAAAAGATAAAGCAATTTGTTTGGATATTTTGTCCACCAATTTTAAATTACTGCTTGATGAAATTCCTTTTTGAAAATTATATTTGAATAGTAGAAAATATGATTGGAAAGAATTGAAATAAAGGATATATGCAAAAAGTAACTATATCCATTTGTTTTAAGTAGAATAAAATATTTATTTATTTCTTTTTCCAAATTCTATTTTATATATATATATATATATTTTAAAATAATCTATCTCTCCAATGTAGTTATCTCACTTATTTATCTTCTTTTTCCATATTTTTCCTCCACAACCTAATAACCATTACTTTTCATCTATTTATCTTACTTTATCTTCAATCTATTTTTACAATATTTTTCATTTATTTATTTTCTTTTCTTTTATTTTATACTTTTTCTATTTTTTTCTCTCTCTTCTTCTCACACTATCCTTGCACACGATTAAAGTGTAAAGGTGTTATCCCACCTCACCATCATTTTGTCAAGAAAGAGATAGAATGATTGATATATGACGATGAGAAAAAACGAAAGAGGAAAAATGTGTTGTGGATATAAAATTATAAATAGATATTATTTTGCAATTTTTTTTGTATGATTGCTTGCCATTTTCTGCATGTTAGTAGGACAGAATAACACATAGAGAGGGACCTATGCATCCACCAAAATTCCTGCCTTCCCCATTTTTATTTGAAAATTTTTCCTTTCTAAAGTGATAAAGAAAATATATTTTCCTTTTTTTGAAAAAAAGAAGTAATGCAATCATTAAATTGTGGTTGATGTTTAGCTTCAAGTATGCTTATATTGAGATTGAAAAAAATTCAAAAGTACTTTTGTTTCGTATGTAAACAAAAAATAATCTCAATTCATGTATCAAAATGTGTAGCTTTTTAAGTTTTCCCTCAACATACCCCTCAATCTAACTAAATGAGTTGAAAAAAATATATTTATATTTTAGTCTTTTGACAAACAAATTTTAATTAAAAAAATATTTTAAACCCTTAAATTTGAAAAAAAAAATGGTATTATCTTTCAAATTTACGGTTTAGACACAAAAATATCTTTTAAAACATTAATTTAGTTCTTCAGAATTTAGAGTTTAAGGATCAAATATGTATTTTTTATTTTTTAATTTCAAAGACTTCATGAAAACTATAATCAAATTCACTTCAAAATTTTAAAACTAATTATTTTAAAATTCTTAATTCTTAAGAAACTTTTTCACACTTCTTTTTTGATTAAAAAATATCTGAATTCTCCAAATACTCATGGTGCATACGGAGGAGTAATTAAACATTGAGGAAACTCATTGTTTGGCTTATACTGTTTACTCAGATTGTGTGAAGATGTATCAAAGCTGCAAAGAACTTTAATAATGGAAAAATGAAGAAGAATGTAACAGGGACTAGTTTCTAAACTGTTTGTCTTGGCAGCAAAAGATTAGACACATGTCAGAGATACCAGAAATAAAGAAGTGGCATGATTTTGGAGTTGGTGACAGAGTTGCCTGGTTGCAACTTTGAAGGGACATGCCACTGTAGGAAAATGCAATTTGAACATAAAGCCATGCGGATACAACTATAGATATTTTTTGAAGCCACTCAGAATATTTTAATTTTTCACAAAGGATTATGATATGAGTAAAGATATATCTTAAAAGAAATTAACTACTTGACCTCCATGTTTAAGGTGATCATTGGATTTTTCAAAATCGAAAGCTAATATGCATGTAATGCTTTATTGAATAGATGGATCTAAAATCATATAGTAACTAAATTAGATTGAATAAGATTCTTTTTTCAGTTTAATTTAAATTATATTATATTTAAATTGCATAATTTATAAAATTAGATTTAAATTTAAATTTGAATTTAAACAGTTTTTAACTTACGTTTTTTCTTGTTAGACTCAATTTGACATGAGTTTGAGTTGACCTATCTAAACATATCTTATTTAATTCATCTTAATCTAAACAAGGTTTTGTCCAACATATAATATGAAATCAATCTAGCATAACATAGACTCAGACTCATCTTGGTCCGACCCATCATAATATAGACTTAGCTTGGCCTGATCCAAAACATGGTCTCAGCATAGCCCAACTCAGTATAACATAGACTTGGCCTACCTTGACCCAACATAACATGGATTCAACCTGGTCCAACTCAACATAACATGGATTCGGTCTAACTCTACCAGCCTAATATGACTAATTGTAGGCCCATCCTAACTCAACTTGACGTGGATTAGAGCCAAGTTAGGCTGCTTGAGCCTAGGTCTAGATTCAAGATGACTCATCCTAACTTGGGTCCAATTGGACTCACCCTAACATGGACTCAAGTTGGCTTGGCTTGAAGTAAACCCTGACCAACTTGGCTCAATGTGGACCTTGGCTGGCTCAGGTTGAATTAAGCCTAGGATGATTCAGTCTAAAGTGAACATAAGATGATTCGACTTAACCATGGTCCGTGCCAACATGGCTCAAGGTGGACCCAAGCTAGCTCGGCTAAGCTTCAACCTAGCTAAACTCGATTCTGACTCAATTCAACATAGACCAAGGCTGACTAGGCCTAACCTAGGCCTTGGTTGACTGAACTCACTTAGACTAGTTTGGACTTGACCTAATGTAGACTTAGGTTGACTTGGCCCAACGTTGTCCCGGTTGGCTCAACCCAACTTGGATTCAAAGTGATTCAACCCGAAGTGACTTGATCTAATTAAGGCCCACGCTGACTTAGTGTAACCTCAACCTAATTCAAATAGGCTCAAGCTAGGTCAGACTTGACTTGAATCAAACGAGGCCCACTTAATTGATTCGACCTAAACCCCGTTCAATTTGACCCGTTTTAGACTTAACTCGACTCGATGTAGGTCTGACCTAACTCGACCTAACCTGGGCCTGAATTGAGCCAACCTAACCTTGGCCCAACTCAACTCATTTGACTTGGGTTTGACCTAGTACAAATTGATCTAGGTTTGACGTGGCTCAACTTGATTTAGACTCAACCGGACCCAACTAGCTTGACTTGGGTTTGGCCTAACGTTGCTTGACTATGGTATGACCTGGTTCAACTTGTCTAGGGCTTAGCCTGCCCCAGCCTTACATGACTTGAGTAAAAAACTTGACTCAGCCGTACATGAGCTCAGCCTAATTCGACCCATCCTCTCTTACTTCATAATTTGAATTGGTTCAAACTTAATAATTTTGGATTTTCGAAATTAAAAAGATTATTCAATCTATTTCCAATTAAATAGATTCAACTGAAAGTCTAAATATATGAATTTGAGTTTAAGATATATTCATCAAAATAGACTTAAAATAATTTAGATTTGGATAATTATAAATTAGATTAACTATATTAATGAAGTAGCTTCTTATTTCTTTAGGCTTAAAGACATAGTGTGTTTCACAAAACCAGTGCTTTAGTGGCATGTTTCAAGGATTTAGGAGCGTACATTTTCTACTTATTTCTAAAACAATTGAATTAACTCATAGGAAGTCTCAATCTATCTTTTCTTATCTTTAGAACCAATAAAGGAATTGGTATGTGATTATATTTTAAAGGTAAATAAGGAATAATATTAGAAAGGAACACTTTCAAGTAGGGACCACCGTGGCACAACTATATTGAGTAAACCATTTGGATACTCAACTACTTCTTGTGCTAAGTTGTTGTCGTCTTGCTCTTTTTCATTTCTTTGCTTCTGCATCAGCCAAACACGGCAGGGACAATTATGCTCAAAGCATATATAGACACCAAGTAAAGAATTTCAATTCATTAGCCAATTTTAGCACTAACTAAAGTAGCTTATCGCTTTCAATATTTATCAATCAATTCAATCTTTTCTTAGGTTCTCCCACCAGCATTACCACACACAAAATCTGTGATATTGGAAAGGTTCCAGAGTAGCTCCAGTTCCAGTTATGATCATTTGGAAGAAGTCATTCCCATTTATGAAGAGAAACATGTACTTCAAATAAAGAGAGATATTCCAAAAATAAAAGCAGGTGCTTTAAAATGCAACATGGCCTTTATTTTCCTTTTCTTTTTCTTTGAAAGTCGGACTAATTTCTTGAAAGACTAAGATCCATTTGAGGATTGATATTTACCAATAGGTTTTTTCCATATACACAAGCTTGATCTAATACTTGACCATGTGTTTAGGCAGTGTAGTTACCTGTCAATTATAAAGGTTGGCCTTTACTTTCTTATGTAAACAAGTTTAAATACATTTTACATTACATGTATACATAAATGTAGTTATCTGACATACTACCACCTCCTCTGTGGAAAGAACAGTGTAGCTTCTATTCTTTGACAAACTATATCATAAGTAACAGCAAGCTGTGTATACACTGAAATTATTTCTTTCACTTACTTTAGAGGGAAACAATAGGTATAAGCAGCACAGAATCATCTTGGGAGACAATGGAACTAAAGCTTTGACCCCCAGCTGCATGTACTCTTGCTGTTCTATGACAAGAAAATGGTTTTGTTATGGTTTTCCTATGATGTTCAAAGTTGGAAGAGTTTGTATTTGTCTTTTAAACATTCTTTTCTGATGTTTCAGTGTTCTGGCTTTGCAAGAGAGGAACATTCTCTGTAGTTGGTGATTCCGGGCTACCAACAACTTCCTCTATCTCTTCTGTTGCCTTTCCCCACAATACCACATAAAGGCCAATAGATACTATTATGCCTCCAACTACACTGCAAAATGCAGAGAGAAAAAATGTACATAAATGAACATATCAGCAAACTGTCATTAAACTGTACTATGTATATGTCAATGTTGTATCAGTGTTAAAAAGAGCTGATTGTCTGACTGTTTTGAGCTTAGAATGGATGATTTTATTGATATTACCTCATTGAAATGGCCTTTTGTAAGTAGAAAATTATAAATCATCAAGAAAATTGTCAAAAAAAGTGGCTAGTTTGAATTTGAGGATGTTTTATCTATTAAATGTTTCTATTGATGTAGCAGTTTACACAAAGCAACTGCCCTGCATTGTTCAAATTTCAGATTGGGATATTTGGGAAGTGATAAGATAAGTAACAAACTGAGATATTTGAGGGATGATTCATCAACAATTCCATGTCATGTGTAACCAATGTACTAGCAGCTAATCATTTTATTCCAGATTCATTCTCAAATCTCAATCGTGTTCTTTGACAACAACATTGGCTCTTTCTATTAGCCAACTCATTCTTATGATCATATTTCCCTAGATGTTTTTTAATCCGCTTATATCCGCACCATTTACCAAAGTGTTGAGTTTCATTTCTTCACATTTTCATAAAGCACATGCCCAACACGGACAATTTTTGTAGACTGAATTTGCTATATTCATCATAATAACTTGTAGAAGTGTTTCCCCTTGTTTTAAGCAAGAATCAAATACAAGATTGAAGTAGTATCATACCTTCCAATATACAGAGTATCATTAAGGAACACAACACCCATTGCAACTGCAATGAGAATTTGAAATGGCCTGAAGGATGTTACAAAGACAGCCCCCTTTAAATTCAATGCCCAGGCATAAACCACATTGCTAATTAACTTTCCAAATACTCCCTAAAAACACAAAAAAA